>CEQO01034371.1_pt1 | contig 11491 bp, 4 predicted proteins | sample 531101 | NCBI WGS metagenome assembly CEQO01 (sample SAMEA2621272, study PRJEB7988) | marine metagenome | isolation source: saline water (ENVO:00002010), including
CGGGGGAACATTCGATCTAGTTGCCAATCTGGCATTGGCACATGCGTGCCGAGCGCTGGCATTACATCCACGAGCCGATGCTCAAAGTACTCGTAGGTCATACATGTCAATTGGCCTGCGCGGCTATTGAAACGAGTAAAATCCGGAGGTAGAGCCAAGACGCGGTCTCGAGTGCCCAAGGACTCATAAACGTCAAACAACGCTTTGCGGAGATCTTGATCACTTAATTCTGTTGACGCAGAGCCTGTTGCAAAATAAAGTGCCATAGTTACTCGTTGATTTTTTGTTAATTGTCCACGAAACAGTTAGTGTAGCTTCGCACGGCTGGGAGCTGTAGAACATGATCCAAGAAGGATATGACCATACGCAATACGGGAAGATCCATTTCTTGCTTCAGATCCCTGCTGTGATTTGTTTGGTAGCGTCATACTTCCTATTGGAACGATCTACCTCAGCAACGATGATTCTTATCTCTGTGGGTATCATTCTTTTACTTTTTTCCTTCACCGTGATTTGGTTGCGTGTGTATGATTTGGGCGAGCACATTAAATGCACATTTGGGCCCATTAAATTGCTTTCCAAGAAGACAGCCTATTGCGATATTGCAGAAGCCTACGTCAGCCGCTCAAAACTAATTGATGGTTGGGGTATCCACAAAGTGGCCGGTCGAGGTTGGACATACAATATCTGGGGATACGACTGCGTCGAATTCAAACTCACAAACGGCAATTTGATGAGGATCGGTACAGATGACCCGGCGAATCTCGCCAGCTTCATTCAATCAAAACTCAACTCACCTGTTAATAATACAGCCGACTAGCTCATGAGTTTTTGAATTGGGTCAGCACCTTCAACACCAACAAGCTTTCTATCCAGACCACCATAGAAGTAGCTTAGTCGATTTGGATCCATTCCCATTTGCTGAAGGATCGTAGCATGCAGATTACGTACATGGAGTCGGTCTTCCACAGCGGCGCTACCTAGCTCATCCGTCTTGCCAACTGAGACACCGCCTTTAATACCGCCGCCGGCCATCCACATCGTGAATCCATACGAGTTGTGATCACGGCCCGTTCCTTTTGCATATTCCGCTACCGGCTGCCGACCAAACTCCCCGCCCCAAACAACTAGCGTCTCATCAAGCATGTTGCGTTGCTTTAAATCTTTTAGCAGCGCGGTGATGGGCTTATCAGTTTCTTTCGCATGCATAGTATGATTGTGCATCAAGTCGCCATGAGCATCCCAGTTTGCATCATTATGATTACCACCGGAGTAAATTTGAATAAATCGGACACCGCGTTCAATCAATCGTCGAGCAAGAAGACACTGGCGACCAACGGCGGATGTTTCCTTTTCATCCAATCCATACATTTCATGCGTTTCAGCCGTTTCCTGAGCTAGGTCGACAGCTTCAGGTGCAGCCGACTGCATCTTGTAGGCCAACTCATAGCTTGAGATACGTGCCGCTAGATCACTGTTAAAATCTCGAGTCTCTTCATGTTGGCGATTGTATTTACCAAGAGCATCAAGAAGTTTTCGCTGTACCTTGGGCGTCATACCAGCTGGTGGATTCAGGTTTAGAATCGGCGTTCCCTGGCTTCTCATTACCGTTGCCTGATAATGAGCTGGCATATAACCACTGGTCCAGTTCTTTGGCCCACTAATCGGACCGCCTCGTGGATCAAGCATTACAACAAATCCAGGCAAGTCCTGGTTCACGGTACCTAGCCCATAATTCACCCATGTTCCAAGACATGGGCTTCCACTAATGATGCTTCCAGAATTCATCATGAGCATCGCCGAACCATGAATTGGTGAATCCGCGGTCATGGAGTGTATAAATGCGATGTCATCGACCATGGTGGAAAGGTGTGGGAATAAGTCGGATACCCATTTACCACATTCACCATACTGCTTGAATTTCCAGCGTGGTTCGACAATTCGGCCTTGATTACGGCGCCCGCCACGCCCGAATACCTTCACGTCAACAGTCTTGTTGTCCATGCCATACATGGTCGGTTTGTAGTCAAACGTATCAATTTGACTCGGTCCGCCATACATGAACAAAAAGATGACATTCTTCGCTTTTGGCGTGAAATGCGGCTCCCTCGGAGCCAATGGGTTAGTAAATTTAGACTCACCGTCCGCCGCTACAGCTTGCTGATTTAGAAATCCGTCATCACCGAGAAGTCCGGCAAGTGCCACACCAGTAAAGCCCCCGCCAGCTTCCCACAAAAACTCACGTCGGGTACGACCGCAAAAACTGCCAGTTGATTTCTTGCTACCTAAACTCATTGCTTTCTCCGAAGTTCCCGTAAGGCGGAACATAAACTTATATATGTGCGATAAAAGTGGTGAGGGCTAATGGTAATCAGTCTAAGAACAGGAGTTCATTCAGATTGAGTGCTACCAGACAAAAATAGTCCAAAGCCTGAATATCATCCATATTCTCTTCTTTTAGCGTGTTTACTAAATCAACACCTAATTGAATCTCACCTTCAATCGGCTTTCTTTGGAATACTCTATTGAGTGCCAACTCGACTTGCTCATTTAAACTATCTGTATTCTCACGCAGGAAATTACCAAACACCTTAGCTTGGGCATTCGTGAATTCCCCGTTCATTAATTCTAGTGACTGGGTTGGCTGGGTTGTTGTAAATCGGATTGGACAAGTCGTATCTGTGTCCGCACCATCAAACGCCTTGATAAATGGAACGGGCAAGGATCGCTTAATGAAAATATAAACACCTCGGCGAGCTCGTTCTTCCGGACTGGAGTTACCCCAGCCAGCACCCGGTCGTGATTGTCCGTGTTTAACTTCCTGAGGAATGACCGGGTAGAAGCTAGGTCCGTACATCTTTGGATTCAAACTGCCGTTTACGGCAAGGACAGTATCGCGAATCTCCTCTGCGGAAAGCCGCCGCATTTCCTGTCGCCAGATCAACTTATTTTCCGGATCAGCCTTAACGCCAGCCGCATTGGACTGTGATGACATTTTAAATGCGCTGGACATCAAGATTTGTTTGTGGAGTGATTTGAGCTTCCATTCCCCATCCATCAACTCCGATGCTAGAAAGTCTAAGAGTTCTGGGTGTGTCGGCCGATCTCCTTGGAATCCAAAATCGCTTGTGGACTTTACAATTCCCTTACCAAAGTGATGTTGCCACAATCGATTGACGATAACTCGTGCAGTAAGAGGGTTTTCTGCACTTGTAATCCACTCCGCTAACACACGACGACGACCACTGGAATTAATTCCCTCGGGTGCAGGTGTGAGTTCGGGCGCGTCAAATCCTAACACGCTGGGAAATGCTGGCTCAACTTTATCACCACGAGCATGGGCACTACCACGAATGAGAACGAATGTCTCTGGTGCATTCCGACCAATTTCCTTTACAGCCATGGCTGTCGACATCGCCTTCGGTTTGAAGGCGAGCATTTTCTTTTCTTCTTCTTTAAGCTTTACATATTCATTGAATTTTTCTTCGGTCAGTTTTCCGGGCACACGTTTCTTTACGAGCGGGATCTTGTGCTTCTCGTGCTTGAATTCTTCCTTCTCGACATCCTGAAAATCAGGTAGGACGATAGCCTCAATTACCTTGATCTTGTTTTGAAGATCTTCAAGAGCAGCTTTATGAGCAGTGATTTCAGCTTGTTGCTTCTGGATATCTTCCGGTGTTGCAATGGGAACTTGGCTTCCACCGATATCTCTATTAAAGCCGTGGAAGAATGACATAAAGCTGTAATAGTCAGCTTGTGGAAACGGATCAAGCTTGTGATCATGACAGCGTGCACATCCAACCGTCATACCGAGAAAAACCTCACCGGTGGTACGGACGATGTCGTCAAGGTCTTCATATAACTCCTGTACGCGGTCTACCGGTTCGTCCTGCCATGTACCAAGTCGGTAGAATCCAGTAGCTGTGATTGAATCAGCTGTAACTTGATCCAACTCATCACCTGCCAATTGCTCCATGATGAACTGGTTGTACGGCTTATCATCATTTAGCGAGCGAATGACATAGTCGCGATATCGCCATATGAACGGCTTGTTTCCATCACGTTCATAACTATTCGTTTCAGCCCAGCGAACGAGATCCAGCCAGTGCCGCCCCCAGTGCTCACCGTAATGTTCCGATGCGAGTAATTCGTCAATGACTTTTTCCCAGGCATTTGGATCGGTATCGCTCAGAAATGCCTGTACCTGTTCCGGACTCGGCGGTAATCCGGTGAGGGAGTAATAGGCTCGACGAAGAATGGCCGTTTTGGTAGCCGATGACGGTGCTTTCAGCTTGGCATCTTCAAGGCCAGCCAGAATAAAGTGATCAATGGCATTTGAAATCCATTTCTTATTCTTTACTTTTGGAATCTCCGGACGAGTTACCTTTTGATATGACCAAAAGCTCTTGGTTTCTTCGTTAACCTGAGGCGGACCATCTTCTTGATGAACCGCTTTCTCTGCCTTGGGGTCAAATGGAGCACCCATCTGAACCCACTTGGTTAACACGTCAATTTGACCTTGAGGGAGTTTACCACTTGGTGGCATTTCGAATGATTCGTAATTAATTGCGCTAATGAGAAGACTATCCTCTGGTGAATCCACCGAAATAGCTTCACCACTCTCGCCGCCTTCCAAGAGTGCGCCACGGTTATCCATGTGGAATTTACCTTTGACGTTGTCACCGGTATGACACTTAAAGCAACTCTTTGTAAGGATGGGAAGCACTTCATCATTGAAGAAGCTAATTTGTGCCTCGGTCGGTTCTTTCCTGTTGTCATCCTGTGCCACTAAACCTGGCACCACAACACTAACGCTGACAAGAACTAGAAGTGAGGAGAAAACGAAACGGAAACTCATATAAGCGCCTATAGATTTGATTCGCGGAAAGACTCAAAAACGTTCGTCGACTATTAATTCACCTCATTTTAGGGAGTTTTACCGTGCTCGCAAATGGCGGAACACAACCAGAGCCCATTTCAATCTGAGACAGGCATAATTTGTTCTGGAATTTCAGTGGGCACGGCCATAAATGATCTAAAAAATGTCGGGAAACTTCAAAAACAGGGGTCAAAAAGAAAGTAGGTGTCCATGATTGTGAGCCCGGCCATGAATGATCTCGAAAAATGTTGGGGAACTCTAAAAAACAAGAGTTGAACAAAAAGTGGGTGTCCATGATTATGCTAGACTGAGTTTCAAACACCAAAGAATTGAACGAATTGAAGAATCAACGATGAGTAAGCCCTCCGGACTAATTGCAGCTGTTCATACGCCCGTCACAAGTGACTTTCAACTAAACCTGGATGTTGTCGAACAACAAGCTGAACTACTTCTCTCTAATGGATGTACTGGTTCCTATGTCGCTGGAACGACAGGGGAATGTCACTCACTGACATGTAAGCAGCGGCTTGATCTGGCTCAGCGCTGGTACGATGTCATCCATGAGACATCCCTCTACCAAATCAACCACGTTGGCTCAAACATACTCAGCGAGTCGGTGGAATTAGCAGCCCATTCAGAATCTCTCGGTATCGATGGCATCGCTGCCATGGCACCTTGCTTCTTCCGTCCAACCAGCGTCGACGAGTTGATTGCTTATCTAAAACCCATTGCCGATGCCGCCCCGAGCACGCCACTTTACTTTTATGACATTCCCGTCATGACCCACGTAGAGCTATCAATGGTGGAACTGCTAGAGCGAGCTGAGACAGAGCTTCCAACTCTCGCTGGCCTAAAATACACCAACGATAATCTTGATCAACTACAACAAATCATGGGCATCAATCCTGATCGATATACAATACTATTCGGGTTCGATTCCATTCTGTCCTCGGCATGGCTTTACGGGGTTCGAGGTGCCGTTGGTGGTACTTATAACTGGATGTCGAGTATCTACATTAAGATCATGGAAGCTCTGGAAAGTGGCGACACTGCTACCGCTGCTACACTACAGAAGAAAACTGTCGACATCATCACCGAAGTCGTCAGGCATCATGGGTTTGCACCTGCAAGTAAAGCCATCATGAAGATGTATGGAGTCGACTGTGGCCCAACCCTCAGCCCTCTTACATCACTCACAGATGAAGAGTACACCGATCTGCGCAACCGACTTGAGGCAGTTGGCCAGTTCGAGCTTTAATCCGCATACACGCGTAACGGATTCTATGCGTCCCAATCTTGCAGCTTCTCAATATGCGGGAGAATATCTTGCTTACGTTTCTCCCACCAGATCGTCGCTGACCAGATCAGTACACCAATCGTAATACCGCTAATCCACCAGATTATCGAATTATCAATTGCGTACTGTACGATCATGCTGCACAGTGCAATCACGGTGAATGCCGTCCCGAGGAATAAGAAGGCACGAATACGCATTATCACACCCGCAAACGCACCTGCAATTCCGAGCAACATCAGGATTAATGGCTTTTGCCAACTGCCATCCTGAGACCAATGCAGTAACACTTCACTACCCGATGATAAGTACACCGTCGAAATCGTAAGGTACCTGATCATCGTCAGGACTTCTTTCTTTAGGCGGTCCTTATTCAGATGCGCCGCTACAAGTACTGAAAGCGCTGGGGGAATAATCCAGAACTGCGGATGATCCGCAAATGACCAGCTTTCAAATCGTGACATCAGTACCCAGAGACTTCCATTTCCAGCAAGTGCCGCAGCAAGTGCATGGAAGAACGATTTTCGATACAACCCAAGCACCACATTCGCCAAGCACGCTAGCGAAAGCAGGAATGAATAGTCAAATACCGACTGCTGACGTAACATCCACACGCCAACCAGTGGAATGACCGGTAGTAAGAAGGACGTGTTAAACAGTGGCTCAGAGATTTGGGGTAGCCCACGATCGTGCATTCGTTGAGCAACGTAGGCACCGATAAACGCAAGTGCCATCATGATGTATGCCCACCATTCTTTGATGATGCCAGAGAATAGGTCAGGATGAACCAGATATACATGAGCAAAGATTCCAACTACCAAGATCTCACTCAGGTAAACCAATCCTTGGCGGAATCTATCAGACATTTTACGACCATCTGTCGATCCCTGAACCGCCCTGACTAGCAACACAAATACGATAGTCGCTACTGCTGCACATACTGCTATAGTCAACCATGGTGGCGTTTGTACTCCACCAGAATTAAATGCAACGATTTCAAATGCAAGTAACAGTGCGAAGACTCCAATCCCTGCTTTGATTACCTGACTTCGTATACTTCCAATTAGTTTCTTTATCTCAAGGTTCTCTGACGGTGCAAATCGATCAACCAGTAACACAACTGCACTCATACCAGCCAAAGAAACAAAGATTCTCGCGATTCGTTCAACATTTACCGCCACATTGAATCCCGGTGGCAACGATGCAATTGCTACCAACATCACACCGAATACAACGGCAAGCCATGCTTGGAAACGCATTTGAAGCGTCGCGTTCTGTGATCGGAAAAAGGAAAGTCCCAGACCAACTAAAACAGGAGTTATCGCTACTACAAACCTGTTCGCTGTCACCTCCATAAGTAACACGCCAATCAGTGCAGCAACTGCAACTACGCCTAACAGTGAAAACTGACCGACCTGAACATGATTGCCACCAATTCGAAGAGTGTCGTCCACACTACAAACGCGAAGTCGTTTCAATACACGCCCAATTTGATGGCTCTGCATTGAAATCAAACTCACGATGAGCGAGTAAGCTGCTACAACCATGACCAAAGTCGCAACCATCAATTCGACGTTTTCTATTCGCTCAATCGGCTGAACATAAAACGTTAAATTGATGGCCAACAACAAGCCACCGATGAACGTTCGCCGGATAATATTTGTCAGTCTTAAATCCCATAGGTGTAATAGTGTTGCCAGCACCGTGACAACCGTTCCGATGCTGGCGATACCAGCGATTGAATCAACAGAGACCCCGTCAATAACCCAGAGCATGATCATTAAACTCGTCGACATCGCAAGCAATACGTATGCAGATGGAATCAACACATGATTCGCTCGAATACGAGTGGGCGCTAGCGGAGATGGCCACGTAGCTCGCATCTTCTGTATCCATTGCAGTGCTAGATACAGTGATGAGAAGCATGACAACACAATTGCTTCGATTGCGAGCAATTGTTCAACCTCGTCACGAACACCGAGTGCAAATACCAATCCGGCCGTAATCGCCATCACACCGGAAAGAATTGCCGGCACCTCCGATTGGATGACAGCACCATACAGGAGGAAGGACAGCGACATCACTGACAACATAACCACCGTGAAGTGGAATTCCGTGGCTGCGGTATAATCTGTCGCCGACGCATACAAGCCAAAAAGTTGCAGCAATGCCATCAGGCACAACCCAGCGAACCAACTCCGTGACGACATAGACACAACGTCACTCGGGGATACGCCACCGAGTGATTGAGCGTCCAAAGATAACACGCTCTTGCGTGTAAGCACATCTGTAATCACTACAAATACCACACTTGCAATGGAAAGCAGAACAATAAATGCGTGAGTTACCAGATGATGATCAAAATCTCCATCCGGCGATGCCAATTCTCCTAAATGACGACCATAAGTGTGGCTGACCAGCGACGCGATACTAGCAATTCCAACTGCGGATAATATGCCAGGCCCAATCCTTTTAAACACGCTGCTCCAGACTGAAATGGCAGCAATGGCGATACCAATTGTTAAGTAGGCGTCCCAACTGTTAAATGCCTCTGAAATGCTAATGTACTTCTGACTACCACCGAAGGGGCAGCACACTACCAGCACGACCGATATTCCCGCATAGAACAAGGCAGGCAGTCCAACGAGCGCGATAGTCGTATACACCGATGCCGCAATATGACTGGATGTACGATCCACTGGATGGCCAATAGCATCTCTAAGCGCTGGCGTGTTTTCCAATACCAGGTCCAGTAGTTTCCACACAAGAGCAAAGACACCGAGCCAAATTATCGCGAGCTGGATAATCTGATACACCTCTAAATCACCAAACTTATCGTGGAATACGATCGGAATCGCTGCGGTGATCAACACGGCTGGAATGAGAAACCGATTACGACGTAAGAATGCACCGAGAACTAGCAAGGTAAGCGAAGAAATTGAGAAATAGATCGAGCCGGTCCATTCAGCTAAATCTCCTCCATCGTTTGACAGTTGGCTTTGCAACTCCATCCAACGTTCAAAAGACAACATCATTGTGCAAATGAGCAGAATGATGAATCCAAGAGACATGACATATGTTGGCGGTGCTGCCAATGCTCGTCTTAGTAATCCAGATGATCGACCGTCTCCATTTCGTGAAGCGATGGTTGCTTGGTCGGCATATGAGAAATAGACCCACACCGCACCGATCACTATGCAAACCACGAGGACATTCGATTGAGCAGTAAGCAAACTGATCAATGGATCAACCAGAGAGTCCGCCCCACTGCCTATCGGTGTCCATCCATGCCAAACCAGAGATGCCAGACCAAAGACCGTCATCAATAGTGAAGAAGAGAGTCCCTGGCTACTATTTTGATGCGCGGCCGAGATGATTGCAGCAATCACAACCAAAAGCATGATTACGGAGAATAAATCCGCGAATTGGCCATACGGATGAATGCGACCAATCAGGACTTCAGAATCAATCTGAAGTAATCCATGTCCTAGCAGCAGACCATGAAAAAGCGACCATAGTACGAATCCAGCACAGGCTGTCAGCGTCAAACCGTAAAACACCTTAAAGAATCGATCTGCACTCGGTACTTCCGTTGCCAATTCCGAATCATCGATAGAAGCAACTTCTCTAATGGCTGTTGGCTTCCATTTCACTAACTGACTCCAGGCAAGTGCAAATGACGCCAGACCAAACAAACTCCACTTCAAGCTATATAGCAGCTCGGTATAGTTGATTCGATTTTCGTCTTCCCAAAGTGGTAAGAGCACGACATACATAAGCCCGAAATACCAGTAAGTACCGGCATTAAACATTTGACTTGGCCGCTTCAGATCGAAGGCATAGATCAAATAACTGGCCATCAGCAGGAACATCGGTACGGAATAAGCAATTTGCGGATTCAGAGCAAGAAATAATCCTTCGTCTGCACCTGGGCGGCGAAATTGCTCCCCAGATAGCAAGTACGCGTAAATGGAAAGTGCAAGTCCGTTAACCACGATCGCCGAGACCACCGATGTAACGCGTCGCAACAATGCCCAAATTTGCTGATTACTTCCTACCGTATCCTCCATAAGTCTCGGGAACATTTCCTCGAGCCCGCCAAACCACTTCTGTCGTGTAGACAGTGTGATAGCGGCAAACAATGCGAAGAATCCATAACCCCACATCAATATCAAATCGACAATGGACTGTTGCTTGATTCCCAATGCAATCAGCATTGGCAACATCGCAATCGTCGTGAGAACACCAAGTCCCGGCGCCCAACGATAGCGATCCGGAATCACTGTGATCCATGAAATCAAAATAGATGAAAGCGCAATCCAATCCATAATCTGGATATCACCGGGGTGCAGGAATGCATCAGCAACCGGGTAAAACTCACTCTGGAAAATCACTTTGGCAACTTGAGGGATCAATACGATCAGAATATTGATCAAGAAGTAAAGTGTGTTCAGGCCCTGCACAATGTAATCAACATACATCCACTCCGGCTTCACCCACCTTGCTACTTTGGCATTTAGATATGCAGCCTTTCTAAGAACAAACCAACCGATCATTAAGAACGACTGAACAAGAACCTGAATTCGGAGGATTTCCCAGCTAAATAGGCTGGGCATTTCATCACCCAGAACATTAAATGTTGCCCACGATGTACAGGTGATTGCGAGCAGTATCGTCACAATCTGTGCCATCGCGTACCACTTCTTGTGACCGCTAGAAACAGCAATGCCGATTGCCTGCACTGTTGACAACATCATCATCAAGCTTGCCGTAGCAAATTCATGTTGTGCAAGATACGTCTTAAGAAACGTCAAGCACAAACCACCAATCATGGAAACCGTCGCAACCTGCAATAGCCCTGTCATCGACGCACTAAACGTACCGGATGCAACGACAGGACTATCTGCACGCTGTTCTCCACTCAGTCTCGACTCCCAGACCTTTAGGCCGATCACTGCGACCATTAATGTTGTCGTTACACCGTGAATCAGCACTTCGAATCGGGTAGAGCTAATGTCGATAATGTAATTCTGAATCCACGGACTGTGCGTAAAGTAAGCCCAAAATGCCAAAACAAGCCCCGCCGCAACCATCCAAATAGCGTGGTGTTTTACTTTCGCGATAGCACAAAATGCGCCAATCGCTGTAAGCATGAATACAACAAGCGCTAAATTTGATAATGGCTCAGACGACTCGAAAACTGAAACCACGACGGCAATCACAACGGAAATAGCACATGTCAATCCAGCCCCCAGAAACAGGGATCGCTTATGATCTACAGACTTTAGGAAACTACCAACAACGCCAGCAATCACTGA
>CEQO01155717.1_pt1 | contig 11467 bp, 7 predicted proteins | sample 531101 | NCBI WGS metagenome assembly CEQO01 (sample SAMEA2621272, study PRJEB7988) | marine metagenome | isolation source: saline water (ENVO:00002010), including
CAATTTAGCCCGCGATTGTATTCCAAAACACAAGCGCGGGTCAATGAGGAAAGCAATGTTTTACCATTGCCTTCCATATTTCTGTCAACTACTTAGGCTTCGTCAGAACCCTCAGAGGCTGGCAGATTGAACAGCGCCTCGGCTTGCGCACGTGGGTCATGTTCGGCTTCCATTTGGCGCAGTTCTTCTGCTTCGCGCCCTTCTTTTTCTTTGCGAGCCTTGTGGAACGCCATGCCGGTACCGGCTGGGATCAGACGACCCACAATGACGTTTTCCTTCAAACCGCGCAATTCATCGCGTTTGCCCATAATGGCCGCTTCGGTCAGTACACGGGTTGTTTCCTGGAAGGAAGCAGCCGAGATGAACGAATCGGTGGACAGCGACGCCTTTGTAATACCCAGCAAGATGTTTTGGTAGCTTGCTTCGCGCTTGTTTTCACTGCGCATTTTGTCGTTTGCGTCCAACAACTCAGAACGCTCGACCTGCTCGCCTGGGATGAAGCCGGTTTCGCCCGGATCATCCACGATTACACGACGCAGCATTTGACGAACAATCACTTCAATGTGCTTGTCGTTAATCTTCACGCCCTGTAAACGGTAAACATCCTGAACTTCGTCCACGATGTAGCGCGCGAGGGCTTCGATGCCCAACAAGCGAAGAATGTCATGCGGATCAGCTGGACCATCCACGATAGATTCGCCCTTGTTAACCACTTGGCCGTCGTGTACCAGCACGTGTTTGTCTTTCGGGATCAAGAATTCATGTGACACACCGTCGAGGTCAGTAATGACCAGACGCTGTTTGCCTTTTGTGTCCTTACCGAAAGAAACCGTACCTGTGACTTCGGCCAACATGCCTGCGTCTTTGGGTGAACGGGCTTCAAACAATTCAGCCACACGTGGCAGACCACCAGTGATGTCACGGGTTTTCTGGCTTTCCTGAGGAATACGCGCCAGAACTTCACCCACAAACACGTCCTGGTTATCGCGTACTGTGATCAGTGCACCAACCGGGAAGCTGATGTTCACAGAATGATCAGAGCCGGCGATTTTCACTTCATTGCCCTGTGGATCGATCAACTTAACCTGCGGACGCTCGCCTTTGCTGCCGGCGGTACGACGCTTGGCGTCAATCACCACCAAGGTAGACAAACCGGTTACATCGTCGATCTGCTTGGCAACAGTTGCACCCTCTTCGATATTCTCGAAGCGGATCTTGCCGGCGTATTCGGTCACGATTGGACGTGTCAAAGGATCCCAGGTAGCCAGCATTGCGCCCGCTTTAACCTGATTACCATCCAGCACGGCCAGTGTCGCACCGTAAGGCACTTTGTGACGCTCGCGCTCACGACCGAAGTCATCGGTGATCAGCACTTCGCCTGAACGGGAAATTACGATCTGCTCGCCCTTGCCATTGGTGACGTAGCGCATAGTGGCAGTGAAACGGATCACGCCGTTTGACTTGGCTTCAATGCTGGACACCACTGCTGCACGAGACGCCGCACCACCGATGTGGAACGTACGCATAGTCAGCTGTGTACCAGGTTCACCGATGGACTGCGCAGCGATCACACCCACAGCTTCACCGTTGTTGACCAAGTAACCGCGACCGAGGTCACGACCGTAACACTTGGCACACAGGCCGTAGCGTGTATCGCAAGACAGTGGCGTACGTACGCGCACTTCATCGATCCCCAAATGGTCGATCAGTTCAACCGCATCTTCGTCGAGCAGCTTGCCAACTTCGAAGACGGTTTCCTGAGTTTCAGGGTTGACTACATCAGACACCACTACGCGACCCAAAATACGATCGCGCAAGGCTTCAATCACCTCACCACCTTCAACCAGGGCCTTCATGGCCACGCCGTTAGAGGTACCACAATCGTCTTCTACCACGACCAGGTCTTGGGTCACATCAACAAGGCGACGCGTCAGGTAACCGGAGTTCGCTGTTTTCAGTGCCGTGTCGGCCAAGCCTTTACGTGCACCGTGCGTTGAAATGAAGTACTGCAATACGTTCAGACCTTCGCGGAAGTTCGCAATGATCGGCGTTTCGATGATCGAGCCGTCTGGCTTGGCCATCAAGCCACGCATACCGGCCAGCTGGCGGATCTGCGCTGCTGAACCACGCGCGCCGGAGTCAGCCATCATGTAAATCGCGTTGAACGATTCCTGACGAACTTCGTTGCCGTTACGGTCGATGACTGGTTCGGTAGCCAGCTGTTCCATCATGGCCTTGCCAACCTGGTCGCCTGCACGGCCCCAGATGTCAACAACCTTGTTGTAACGTTCACCCTGTGTTACCAAGCCAGATGTGTACTGGGATTGAATTTCCTTCACTTCTGCTTCAGCGGCAGCGATGATGACCTGCTTCTGAGCCGGAACCACCATGTCGCCCATGGCGATGGAAATACCACCGCGAGTGGCCATGCGGAAACCGAACTGCATCAGCTTGTCTGCAAAAATCACTGTTTCACGCAAACCACAACGACGGAAAGACGCGTTGATCAGGCGGGAAATTTCTTTCTTCTTCAAAGGACGGTCAATGAAGGAGAACGGCAAGCCCGGTGGCAGGATTTCTGACAACAAGGCACGACCGACAGTTGTTTCATAGCGCGTACGCTTGGAGGTCTTTTCGCCAGTTTCCTTGTTCACATCGTATTCAGTGATGCGAACGGTTACACGGGTGGCCAACTCGACTTCTTTGTTGTCATAGGCACGATTCGCTTCGCTGACATCAGAGAACATGATGCCTTCGTTGCGGCCGTTGACTTTGTCACGGGTGGTGTAGTACAGGCCCAACACGATGTCTTGTGAAGGAACGATAGAGGGATCACCGTTGGCGGGGAACAGCACGTTGTTCGATGCAAGCATCAGGGTACGCGCTTCGATCTGGGCTTCCAGAGACAAAGGCACGTGAACCGCCATTTGATCACCGTCAAAGTCGGCGTTGAACGCGGCACACACCAGCGGGTGCAATTGAATGGCCTTGCCTTCAATTAGCACAGGCTCAAAAGCCTGAATACCCAAGCGATGCAAAGTTGGCGCGCGGTTCAACATGACCGGATGCTCGCGAATCACTTCCTCCAGAATGTCCCAAACGATGGGTTCCTGGTTCTCAACGAATTTCTTGGCTTGCTTGATGGTTGTTGCGATGCCCATCACTTCCAAACGGTTGAAAATGAACGGCTTGAACAATTCGAGCGCCATCAGCTTTGGCAAACCGCACTGGTGCAATTTCAGCTGTGGGCCCACCACGATCACTGAACGACCCGAGTAGTCCACACGCTTGCCCAGCAAGTTTTGACGGAAACGACCACCCTTGCCCTTGATCATGTCGGCCAAAGACTTCAATGGGCGCTTGTTGGCGCCAGTCATGGCCTTGCCGCGACGACCGTTGTCCAGCAATGAGTCGACAGCTTCCTGCAACATGCGCTTTTCATTTCGCACAATAATGTCAGGCGCGTTCAACTCGAGCAGACGCTTCAAACGGTTGTTTCGGTTAATGACGCGACGGTACAAATCATTCAGGTCAGAGGTCGCAAAGCGGCCACCATCAAGCGGCACCAATGGGCGCAATTCTGGCGGCAACACGGGTAACACTTCCAGAATCATCCACTCTGGCTTGATGCCAGACTTCTGGAAACCTTCGAGCACTTTCAGGCGCTTGGCGATTTTCTTGATCTTGGCCTCAGAATTGGTGGTACCCAACTCCTCGCGCAGTGTGGTCACTTCGCGGTCAATGTCAATGGACTTCAGCAATTCCTTGATGCCTTCAGCACCCATGAACGCAACGAAATCGTCACCATACTCTTCTTGCTTGGCGAGGTAATCTTCTTCGGTCAGCAGTTGCGCGCGCTTGAGCGGGGTCATGCCAGGCTCTACAACTACGAAACCTTCGAAGTACAACACACGCTCGATGTCACGCAGTGTCATGTCCAGCACCATGCCCAAACGGGATGGCAAGGATTTCAGAAACCAGATGTGCGCAACAGGCGACGCAAGATCGATGTGGCCCATGCGCTCACGACGCACTTTGGCCAAAGTCACTTCAACGCCACACTTCTCGCAGATCACACCGCGATGCTTCAAACGCTTGTACTTGCCGCACAAGCATTCGTAGTCCTTGATTGGGCCAAAAATTTTGGCACAAAACAGACCATCACGCTCGGGTTTGAAGGTGCGGTAGTTGATGGTTTCTGGCTTTTTAACTTCACCGAAAGACCACGAACGGATTTTGTCGGGCGATGCGATCGCAATCTTGATTGCGTCGAACTGCTCGTCTTGCTGGACCTGTTTAAACAGATCTAATAAAGCTTTCATTTAAATACCTCCGTCGCGACCGATCAATTACGGTCCAGATCAATATCAATACCGAGTGAGCGGATTTCTTTCACGAGTACGTTGAAAGATTCCGGCATACCGGCATCGATCGTGTGATCACCTTTGACCAAATTCTCATACACCTTCGTACGACCATTCACGTCATCTGACTTTACAGTCAACATTTCCTGCAGCACGTACGATGCGCCATATGCTTCCAAAGCCCACACTTCCATCTCACCGAAGCGCTGGCCACCGAACTGGGCTTTACCGCCCAGTGGCTGCTGCGTAACCAGAGAGTATGGTCCGGTTGAACGGGCGTGCATTTTGTCATCAACCAAGTGGTGCAACTTCAGCACGTGCTTGTAGCCAACAGTGACCTTGCGGTCGAATGCGTCACCTGTGCGCCCGTCATAGAGGGTCACCTGGGTTTTGGACTCGTTAAAGCCCAAAGCCTGCATGCGTGGGTCTTCGTCCGGGTAAGCCAGACGCAGCATTTCAAGAATGTCTTCTTCGTTCGCACCGTCGAATACCGGTGTAGCGAAAGGCATGCCCTTGGTCAGGTTTTTGCCCATGTTGATGATTTCGATGTCCGTCAGGGAATCAAGATCAACTGTGGTGCCTGTGCCGTTGTATACCTTGTGCAGGTATTCACGCAAGCGCGCCACGGCATTCTGTTCACGCAGCATTTCATTGATGCGATCACCGATACCCTTTGCGGCCCAACCGAGGTGGGTTTCAAGAATCTGGCCCACGTTCATACGTGAAGGAACACCCAAGGGGTTCAATACGATGTCGACAGGACGACCATCTGCCATGTGTGGCAAGTCTTCCACAGGCACGATCTTGGAAACCACACCCTTGTTACCGTGACGTCCGGCCATTTTGTCACCAGGCTGCAAGCGACGCTTGACTGCCAGGTACACCTTGACCATTTTCAGAACGCCTGGTGGCAATTCATCGCCCTGCGTCAGTTTCTTGCGCTTTTCTTCAAAAGCCAGATCAAACTGATGACGCTTGTCTTCGATTGACTTCTTCAGTGTTTCAAGTTGGCCAGCAGCCTCTTCTTCCGCAAGACGGATATCGAACCAGTGGTGATGATCAACTTCTTTCAAATACTCAGTCGTGATCTTTGTGCCTTTCGCCAGCTTGGCTGGACCGCCATTGGCCACTTTACCAACCAGGAAACGCTCGATACGGCTGAATGCATCAGCTTCAACGATACGCATCTGGTCATTCAGGTCCAGGCGATAGCGCTTCAGCTCATCATCAATGATGGACTGTGCACGCTTGTCTCGCACGATGCCTTCACGGGTGAACACCTGAACGTCGATCACAGTACCTGTCATGCCGGAAGGCACACGCAGGGAGGTATCTTTCACGTCGGATGCTTTTTCACCGAAAATGGCACGAAGCAATTTCTCTTCGGGGGTGAGCTGGGTTTCGCCTTTTGGCGTAACCTTGCCCACCATGACGTCGCCTGCCTGTACCTCGGCACCGATGTACACGATACCGGACTCATCCAGACGCGACAGCTGGGCTTCAGACAAGTTGGAAATATCGCGAGTAATTTCTTCGGAACCCAGTTTGGTGTCACGCGCAACCACTGACAGTTCTTCGATGTGAATCGAAGTGTAGCGGTCTTCGGCAACAACGCGCTCTGAGATCAAGATCGAATCTTCGAAGTTGTAACCGTTCCAGGGCATGAACGCGACAAGCATGTTCTGACCCAAGGCCAATTCGCCCAGGTCGGTGGAAGCGCCATCTGCAATGACGTCGCCCTTGGCGATGATGTCGCCCTTGTTCACGATAGGACGCTGGTTGATGTTGGTGTTCTGGTTGGAACGTGTGTACTTGGTGAGGTTGTAAATATCTACACCCACCGAACCAGATTCAACTTCGTTGTCGTTCACGCGAATCACGATACGGTTTGCATCCACGTAATCCACGACACCACCATGGTCGGCCACGATTACCGTGCCCGAGTCGACGGCAACAGTACGTTCAATACCGGTACCGGCGAACGGTTTTTCAGGGCGCAGACAAGGCACAGCCTGACGCTGCATGTTCGCACCCATCAGAGCTCGGTTCGCATCGTCGTGTTCCAGGAACGGAATCAATGAGGCAGCAACAGACACGATCTGGCCTGGAGCAACGTCCATCAATTCAACGCCGGAAGGATCCATCAGCTCGAATTCACCAGCCACACGGCAGGAGACCAAATCGCCGACCAAGCGCTTCTTCTCGTCGATTTCCGCGTTCGCCTGCGCGATCACAAAACGACCTTCTTCAATTGCAGACAAGTAAACGATTTCGTCGGATACAACGCCACCTTCAACCTTGCGGTAAGGTGTTTCCAGGAAGCCATACTCGTTCAAACGAGCAAACATCGCCATGGAGTTGATCAGACCAATGTTCGGACCTTCTGGAGTTTCAATTGGGCACACACGACCATAGTGGGTGGTGTGTACGTCACGCACCTCGAAGCCGGCGCGCTCACGGGTCAAACCGCCTGGGCCCAAAGCTGATACGCGACGCTTGTGCGTGATTTCAGACAGTGGGTTGGTTTGGTCCATGAACTGTGACAGCTGGGAGGAACCGAAGAATTCCTTGATCGCCGCAGAAATCGGCTTGGAATTGATCAGGTCATGCGGCATCAGGTTTTCGGCTTCAGCCTGACCCAAGCGCTCTTTCACAGCACGCTCAACACGCACCAAGCCCGCACGGAACTGGTTTTCAGCCAATTCGCCTACACAGCGAACGCGACGGTTACCCAGGTGATCGATGTCATCGATCTCGCCATTGCCGTTGCGCAAGTCAACCAGAATCTTGATCACGGCGAGAATGTCGTCATCTTGCAGCACCATGGCGCCTTCCACTTCCGGACGACCAACACGGCGGTTGAATTTCATACGACCCACACGGGACAAATCGTAGGAGTCTTCGCTGTAGAACAAGCGATTGAACAACATTTCCACCGCTTCTTCTGTGGGCGGCTCGCCTGGACGCATCATGCGATAAATCGCAACGCGCGCCGCGGTTTGATCTGCTGTTTCGTCGGTGCGCAGCGTTTGCGAAATGTAAGCACCGTGGTCAAGTTCGTTGGTGAAAATGGTTTCAACCACTTTCACACCCGCATCACGGATCTTGCCCATGATTTCTTCGGTGATTTCGTCATTGGCAGAGGCCACAACTTCACCAGTGCTGGCGTCGACAATGTTCTTGGCCAAGGTGCGGCCAATCAGGAAGTCTTCAGGCACAGAAATCTTTTTTAAGCCTGCTGCTTCAATGTCACGAATGTGCTTGGCGTTGATACGCTTGTCCTTCTGGACCAACACTTTGCCGGACTTGTCAACGATGTCAAATTTGGCAACTTCACCTTTCAGGCGTGAGGTCACCAAATCCATCGATGCGCCTTCTGATTTGATTTCGAACTGATCGAATTCAAAGAAGGTAGACAGAATTTGCTCGTTATTCATGCCGATGGCTTTGAGCAGAATTGTCACGGGCATCTTGCGACGACGGTCGACACGGAAGTACAGCACGTCTTTGGGATCAAATTCGAAGTCGAGCCATGAACCACGGTACGGAATGATTCGAGCCGAGAACAGCAATTTGCCAGAGCTGTGTGTTTTGCCACGGTCGTGTTCAAAAAACACGCCAGGTGAACGGTGCAGCTGAGACACGATAACGCGCTCGGTACCATTGATTACGAATGAACCGTTTTGTGTCATGAGTGGCAATTCACCCATGTACACTTCCTGCTCCTTGACCTCCTTCACCGTAGGCTTGCTGGCCTCACGGTCCAGAAGTACAAGGCGCACGCGCGCACGCAGCGGAGAGCAGAAGGTCAGGCCACGCTGTTGACATTCTTTGACGTCAAAAGCGGGTTCGCCCAGTGCGTATTGCACAAACTCCAAGCGAGCGTAACCGTTGTGCGAAACAATCGGAAATACAGACTGAAATGCTGCCTGTAGACCTTGTTCCGCGCGCTTTTCAACTGGAAGACCCAGTTGAAGAAAGTCGGTGTAAGAGTCAAGTTGAGTGGTGAGAAGGTACGGTACATCCAAAACTGGAGGCCGTTTCGCAAAGCTTTTGCGTATGCGTTTTTTCTCGGTGGCAGAGTAAGACATATTTTCTGTCCTGATGTCGAGCGGATTAAGCGATATGCATGTGATCTACACATGGCTTAACACACTCTAGTTTGTAATCGCTTTCTCAAGCGCAAAAAGCCCGGAGGCAAAAACCCCCGGGCATTTCAAAAACCGACATTACTTAACGTCGACTTTTGCACCAGCTTCTTCAAGTTGCTTCTTAACGTCATCAGCTTCAGCTTTGGAAACGCCTTCCTTAACAGCTTTAGGTGCGCCGTCAACCAGGTCTTTCGCTTCTTTCAGGCCAAGACCTGTCAGTGCACGAACTACCTTAATTACGTTTACTTTGCTTTCGCCAGCAGCAGTCAGAATTACGTCGAATTCTGTCTTCTCTTCAGCAGCAGCGGCACCGCCACCAGCAGCAGGAGCAGCAACTGCAACAGCAGCAGCAGCGGCAGAAACGCCAAACTTCTCTTCCATTTCTTTGATCAGTTCGGACAGTTCGAGTACGGTCATGCCAGCGATGGCGTCGAGGATTTCGGCTTTAGTTGCCATTTGAGTATTCTCCAGTTAAAAGTTTGATTCGGCTATCTTGAAAAAAGTTAAGCAGCTTGCGATTCTTTCTGATCACGAACGGCAGCAACACCGCGAACAAATTTCGTAGGCACTTCGTTGAGCGTACGTACGAATGTCGCGATAGGTGCTTGCATCGTGCCCAGCAATTTCGACAGAAGCTCGTCACGACTTGGCATGGTGGCCAGGGCCTTCACACCATCAACACCCATCACTTGGCCAGGCAAAGCACCCGCTGTAAGAATGAGTTTGTCGTTTGTCTTCGCGAAATTGACCAACACTTTGGCTGCTGCAACGGGATCGGGACTGATACCGTAAATCAGCGGGCCAACCATTTTGTCGGACAAACCTTCAAAGGCTGTACCGGCAATGGCTCGCTTTGCCAACGTGTTCTTCAGAACACGCAAATAAACACCTGCTGCACGAGCTTCCTTGCGGAGCTGCGTCACACTTTCTACAGACAGACCACGATATTCAGCAACAACCACTGCTTGAGCACTGGCCAACTGACCTGTGATCTCTTCAATGACTGCTGCTTTTTCTTGGCGATTCAATGCCACGGTCTTTCTCCAAAAAGAAGCGCTTATTGCACTGTTTAAAACAGGCGACCGAAATCAAGCTTTGAACATACATTCATTACTTTTACTCGGGACCGCCATCTAGGTTGGATGGTTTTTTAAAATACAGAAATCAAAGATTCCTGCATTTCCAACGGTCTTTGACAACCTGTGAGCGCCGACAAGTCGGCTCACACAGCCCAAAGTTCTTTACTGACCCAACACAGAGGTTTGGTCAACACGTACACCACCACCCATGGTGCTGGATACGGCAATCTTTCTCAGGTACACACCCTTAGACGATGCTGGCTTTGATTTGTTCAACGCGTCCAGCAAGGCTGTCAGGTTGGACTTCAGCTTTTCAACATCGAAAGAGGCGCGACCGATTGTGCAATGAATAATGCCGGCCTTGTCAGTACGGAACTGCACTTGACCTGCCTTGGCGTTTTTAACCGCTGTGGCTACATCAGGAGTCACGGTGCCAACCTTCGGGTTTGGCATCAAGCCACGTGGACCCAAGATTTGACCCAAGGTACCTACGATGCGCATTGTGTCTGGTGAGGCGATGACCACGTCAAAGTTCATGTTGCCGGCCTTGACTTCAGCAGCCAGGTCGTCCATGCCAACGATGTCTGCACCGGCGGCTTTGGCTTCTTCAGCCTTGGCGCCCTGGGCAAATACGGCCACGCGAACTGTCTTGCCAGTGCCTGCTGGCAAAACAACTGAACCACGAACAACCTGGTCAGATTTACGTGCATCAACGCCCAGCTGAATAGCGGCATCAACAGACTCGTCAAACTTGGCAGTTGCGGTTTCCTTGATCAGGCCCAGAGCCTGCTCTACTGGGTATACAGCATTGCGGTCAATTTTCGCGCGCAATGCTTGTGTACGTTTGGACAACTTAGCCATTTACAGACCCTCCACCACGATACCCATGCTGCGAGCTGAGCCAGCGATGGTGCGTACAGCAGCATCCATGTCAGCAGCCGTCAGGTCGGGCATTTTTGTTTTTGCGATTTCCTGAGCTTGCTCAAGAGTGATTTTACCCACTTTGTCCAAATGCGGACGTGGGGAGCCCTTGGTGATCTTTGCGGCCTTCTTGATCAACACGGTCGCAGGAGGCGTCTTCATGATGAACGTGAAAGACTTGTCTGCGAAAGCTGTGATCACCACGGGAATCGGCAGACCTGGCTCGAGGCCTTGAGTCTGGGCGTTAAACGCCTTACAGAATTCCATGATGTTCAGACCACGCTGACCCAGTGCTGGGCCGATGGGTGGGGATGGGTTTGCCTTACCAGCCGGTACTTGCAGCTTGATAAAGCCAATGATTTTCTTGGCCATTGAAATTTCTCCGTGAGTTCAAACGCAGCCAGAGGCCGCTCCTCTCATTGCTTGAATTACCGTTCACCCTGTCAGCAATCAAATACAGGCGGCGGGAAAACATGACAGCCTCAGATCAAACTTTTTCGACCTGATGGAAATCCAACTCAACGGGCGTGGCTCGACCAAAAATGGTAACCGACACACGAAGCTTGCTTTTTTCGTAATTAATTTCTTCGACATTGCCATTAAAGTCTGCAAATGGGCCTTCTTTGACACGAACCATTTCACCCACTTCATACAACACTTTCGGACGCGGCTTCTCAGCGCCCTCTTGCATTTGCTGCATGATTTTATCGACTTCCTTTTGGGAAATCGGTGTAGGGCGATTGCCTGTGCCGCCCACAAAACCAGTGACTTTCGGCGTGTTCTTGACCAAATGCCATGAATCGTCTGTCATTTCCATTTCGACGAGAACATAACCAGGAAAGAAACGACGCTCAGAAATTGATTTTTGACCACCCTTGATTTCAACCACTTCTTCAGAGGGAACAAGGATTTGGCCAAACAAGTCCGAAAACTCGGAACGGTCAATGCGCTC
>CEQO01026927.1_pt1 | contig 11431 bp, 8 predicted proteins | sample 531101 | NCBI WGS metagenome assembly CEQO01 (sample SAMEA2621272, study PRJEB7988) | marine metagenome | isolation source: saline water (ENVO:00002010), including
ACTTATGATTATAATTGCAGGATTTTTTGCTATGATATTTCTATATCGTCAAAAAACATAAAACAAGATATGAGTAAATTACATTTTTATTGTCAAAGTTGTGGTCATGAAACTCCAAAATGGCAGGGTAAATGTCCTGCATGCAAAGAGTGGAATACTATAGTCGAAGAAATTAAAGAATCTAAGACAGGAAAAAAAAGTTTTGGTATATCATCAGAATCAATTAAACCAGTATTAATTCAGAATGTATCCAATGATTTGACTACATATCGTAAAACGACGGATGTAGAATTAAACACTGTTCTTGGTGGTGGTATTGTTGATGGTTCTATTATTTTATTAGCGGGGGAACCAGGTATTGGAAAATCGACATTATTGTTACAAACAGCATTATTAGATCAAAAAAATATATTATATGTTTCAGGTGAAGAGGCTGTTACACAAATTAAACTCAGAGCAAATCGTATCGGAATTAAGAATCAAAATTGTCATATATATAGTGAAACGTCTACACAGAAAATCTTACATCATTGTAAAAACAGAGATCAAGCATATGAATTAATTATAGTTGATTCAATCCAAACACTTCATAGTGATTTTATTGAATCTCCAATTGGATCAGTTAGTCAAATTAGGCAATGTTGTTCAGAATTATTGAAATATGGAAAAGAGAAAAATATTCCAATTATTTTAATAGGTCATATTACAAAGGAAGGACAAATAGCAGGACCTAAAATTTTAGAACATATGGTAGATGTTGTATTACATTTTGAAGGTGAAAAAACACATTTATATAGAATTCTTAGAGCTCGTAAAAATAGATTTGGCTCAACGGCAAAAGTAGGTGTCTATGAAATGATAGACACCGGCTTGAAACCAGTATTAAATCCGTCTACTATATTAATAAATGACAGAAATAATCAGTTGAGCGGAACAGCGATTGCATCTACATTTGAAGGTCAAAAGACATTCTTAGTAGAGGTTCAAGCATTGATTACTCCTGCTGTATATGGTACGCCTCAACGATCTGCAACAGGATTTAATTTAAAGAGATTAAATATGATATTGGCTGTGTTAGAAAAAAAATGCGATTTTAAACTTAGTACTCAAGATGTGTTCTTAAATATTGCTGGTGGAATTAGTGTTTCAGACCCCTCCATGGATCTAGCAGTCATTGCCTCTTTACTATCATCTCATAAAGAAATACCAATAGGGCCTACAATTTGTTTTGCTGGTGAGGTAGGTTTAAATGGAGAAATAAGGCCAATATCTAGAATTGATCATCATATTCAAGAAGCAGAAAGAATAGGTTTTAAAACTATAGTAATATCCTCATATAATAAGCGTAATACTCAAAAATTTAAAATTAAAATAATTGAATGTTCCAAGGTTATGGAGCTTTATAATTTTTTATCTAAATTATAACTTGGTTTTTTACAGATTATAGTTGAATAAATTATCTTACTATTTTTTAGTATATTTGTCTGCAAACCTATTTTACGGATTTAAATAATACAAAATGAAACAATCTATTTATTGCCTTATTCTAATTATGTTTTTTACTTGTTTTTCTTTTGCTCAAAATGAACAAAATGAGCCCATTCTTAGAAGTGGTTCGCGCATTATTATGGAGGAAGCATTAAAAGACCCTGAAAAAAGACAGATTTTAGAACAATTAGAAATTTTCACAGCAGAATTTATTGCTAATATGGATAATAATAGAATGAGTGGGCCATATATTATCCCGTTGGTCGTGCATGTTATCCATAATTATGGAGATGAAAATATTAGTTACGAACAAGTTGATAATGCTTTAACAAGACTCAACGAGGATTTCCAAGGTTTAAATGATGATTTATCTGAAGTGGTAGATTCATTTACTAATATTGTTGGTAACCCAAATTTTGAATTTCGTCTTGCAACTAAAGATCCAGATGGTAATTGCACCTATGGCGTAAATAGAGTAGCTTCACCATGGGCAGAAAATTCTTCTAGCACAAAAGTGATGTCTATAGCTAATTGGGATGACAGAAAATATATTAATATTTATATAGTTAGGTCTTTTGAGGAAAGTATGAGTTCGGCTGCTGCTTATGCTGTTAAACCAGGTAGTGGAAGTAGCGAATATGGGGATTATATATTTTTTAGATATGATTATTTTGGCGATTGGAATGTAAATAATGACTCTGGACCAACAGGTAGTCAATATAATAGACATGTTCCCACCCATGAAATGGGTCACTTTATGAATTTAGATCATCCTTGGGGAGGGAACAATGATGCCGCACAAGAAGATAACTGTGCTATTGATGATGGTGTAGAAGATACTCCGGAAACAATTGGTACAATTGGTCCTTGTACAGATGAAATACTTGCACAAGCTACTTGTGATGGGTCATTAGATAATGTCCAGAACTTCATGGAGTATTCTTATTGTATTTGTATGTTTACGCAAGGTCAAGCAGAAAGAATGTTGGCTGCAGCCAACAGTCTTGCAGGAAACAGGTGGTACTTATGGCAAGAAGATAATTTAATTGCTACTGGTACAGATGATGAAAGTATGAATAATAATCCTTATGCAGAATGTGCGCCAATTCCTGACTTTAAAGCTGAGAGAAGTTTAGGATGTGCAGGAACACAGGTTACTTTTGAGAATTTCACCTATAATTATCGTAATGCAGCAGTTAGTTATGAATGGGCCTTTGAAGTTGATGATAGCGATACACCTCTTATGTCAACAGTTGTAAATCCAACAGTCACATATGATAATCCAGGAAGCTATGATGTTACCTTGACAGCGTGTAGAGATGGTAATTGTAATACAGTTACTAGAGAAAATGCTATTACAATTATATCAGATATGGATATAACTCCAAGCGAAACTTCTTTACAAAATTTTGAAGTAGATGTTTTTGATTCTGATAATGAGACATTGGATGAAGTTTGGTGGGGTGGTGATGACCATGGAGAGCAGCATTGGAAAAGAACAGAAGAAACTTCTTATGAAGGAACGTGGGCATTAAAAATAAAGAGTCAAAACTATGGTTATGATCGCCAAGCTCATGCATTTGCAACTCCAGAGTTAAATTTATCAGATTTTAGTAATAATGCTGATGGGCCATTAACGATATGTTTTGATATAGCATATGCGAAAAGACTTCCATATAATGCTGTTGACTTTGATGATAATGGTATAGTAGATGGGGACCCATTTTCTATACATAATGACGCCTTAATTATATCATATAAAACAAGCTGTGAAGCAGATTGGTTTGATAGAGCTAGAGTTTCAACAAGAGAACAAGGGTCAGAACAATTTCAAGAAAGTTTATTTACTACGGATAAAGTATATTTTAATTCATTTATTCCACAACAAGATGAATGGGGACAGCGTTGTATAAATATTCAAACATTAGCCGGGATCGAAGAAGCAGTTATAAAATTCGAATTTCAAGGTACAGGACAAGATCAATATGATTTGCATTGGGTTGATGATGGGTTTAGTAATCAAGGCGAGTTAATTACTGCAAGTAATATTGGTGGAAATTGGTTGTATTTAGACAATATTCTTATTGGTCCTGAGGACTTGGTGAAACGTAATGATGAAAGCACAACTTCTAGGAATGATATTATGGACAACTTGGTTGTTTCTCCAAATCCTTCGTATAATAATGACGTATCGTTATCATTTGAACTTCTGGACAATTCATTAATTACAATATCTATTTCTAACTTTTTAGGATTAGATATTGGCAGAAAGCAAATGACTTTAAGTTCAGGCTCTCACAAATTAAAATTATCGGAATTATTTAATTTATCTAAAGGATCTTATATTATTTCGATAGAAAGTGACAGCGATCGTCTTTCAGATATTATAATTATTAGATAACTCCACATCAAGATTACAATAACGAAATGAAGAACATAATATTAATTATAATTTTTTCATTTTGCTGTCATGATATCTATGCACAAATAGATCGGTGTTCTACAGATGAAATGGTTCAGAAGCAACTTCTGCTACATCCAGAAAAACAAGTAGTTTTAGATCAATTAGAATTATTTACAACAACTTTTATTGATAATTTAAATCATGGGAGATTTATAGACACTTCATATATTATTCCCGTAGTTGTACATGTTATCCATAATTATGGTGAAGAACGAATTAATAAAAATCAAATACAGTCTGCTATCAAAGCTATGTGTGATGATTTTAATATGACTAATGATGATTTTGTCAATTCAAATGGTAACTTTATTCATTCTACTGTCAATAATAATGACACTGTAAGTGTTGTTGTGCCTCAAGATATTGAATTTAACTCTTCTATAAATTGGTTAGTTGAAAATGGTTCTTCTGTTCAAAAAAATGATACGATATGTACTTTAGATACTGGTTCGGAAATACTATTTGTAGTTGCAGATGATATTGGGAACACAAAATTTTGTGGAGGTATTATTACTTTTCTTTCCAATTCAACAAACATAGTCAATTCAGGTGATATCATAGCCAAAATTACTACTACGGAGGCTAGAGGTTTTGAAGACATTGCTGCAAATATTGGTGTAGAATTTAGATTAGCAACCAAAGACCCTGATGGTAATTGTTCAGAAGGGATTACATATAATCAATCTACACTTACTTATATTGGTGGTGAGAATGTTAAGGATGATACATATTGGGATAATAGCAAGTATTTAAATATTTGGACTGTTGCGAGCGTTGCTAGTGGTGCAGCAGCATATGCATATTATCCTGGCTCAGCCCCGACGAATCATGAAGGAATTTTATGTCAACATGATTACTTTGGCACTACTGGAACTTCTAGTAATGGAAATTGGAGACGTCACACCATGGCACATGAAGCGGGTCATTACTTTAATTTAGCACACCCATGGGGGAGCACAAATGATTCTGCACTAGAAGAAAATTGTGGGAGTGATGATGGTGTGGATGATACGCCAAATACAATTGGCGCATCTGGCTGTTTGTCTTATGCATCACAAATCTCTTGTGAAACTTTAGATAATGTTGCAAATATTATGGACTATACTAATTGTGCATATATGTTTACAAAAGGACAAAAATCTAGAGTGATTGCCGCATTAAATGCAACAGCAGGATCACGAAATAATTTATGGACTCAAAATAATCTTGAGGCAACAGGAACGGATGATAATCATTATTTTGAAGACCCATATAGTGATTGTAAACCAATTGCAGATTTTAGGGTTGTTGGAGATGCTATAGGAGCATTAGGATTAAATGGGGGATTTAATGTTTCATGTCAGGATATGAGCTACAATATCCCTTCAAATGAGATGTCTTATGAATGGTTATTCCCAGGTGCTGAAACTTCAATATCTTTTGAAAAAAATCCAACAGTAACATATAATACATCAGGCCAGCATGATGTTACTTTAATTGTTTCCAACAGTAATGGTAGTGATACATTAATTAAGAAAAAATGTATTATTGTTTTAGATCAAGTTTCTGCACCATTTGCAGAAGATTTTGAGAGTGATGAATTTCCACTTAATCCATCTATCAATGAACCCAGTTGGTATATTTTAGACAATTACCCTACAGAATTGAATTGGCAAAAAACAACGGAAGCAGCTTACGAAGGTAATCAGTCTATTCGTATTAGAAGTCAGAATTTTAATTCTGAACTTAGTAGTGTAACGCAAGCTATATATACTCCAGAAATCAATTGTAGTGATTTTACACCTTCGAATAATCCAGATGAAACACTTAGAGCATATTTTAATGTTGCTTATGCTAAGCGAGTACCATATCAAGATCAGCAGGGAAATAGTATAATACCAGATAAATTAGTTGTATCTAGAAAGCATGCTAATCAAGATTGGATGGTGAGAGGAACATTTTCTGCAGACTCTCTTTCAAAGACAGATAAAATATATTTTAATGAATATACTCCAGAACCTGATGATTGGAAGTCATTGTCAGTTAACTTAGGAAACTCTGCAGGACAAGAAAGTGTTATTATTAAATTTGAATTTTCAGGAAAAGGATACCTTTCAGCTGACACAGTAATATTAACTAATACAGGTGGAGAATATATTAGTAATAATGTAGGAGGAAATTGGTTATATATTGATGATTTCAAAATAGGAAATCTCAGTACATTAGATACAATAAGCCGATTTAACACAACAGTAATTTCGGAGGACAATAGAATTTTTGATTTATTTGGAAGACAGTATTATAATCGACGTTCTTTAAAAACAGGGGTGTATATTCAAAATAAAAAATTATTCTTTATAAGAGAGGACTAGTCATGAAAGTAAATTATTTATTTTTCACTTTCTTCTTTCTAATATGTGTTACACCTAGTATTAGCCAAAACATCAATCTATGTGGTACAGATTTGGTTATGAAGAGATATATTGAGACATATAGACCAAATTATAAAAAACCTATTATTGATAATATATCACGACATAGTAGTCACAACAACAACACTAAAATTATTCCAGTTGTATTTCATATTATACATAACGGCCATTTAATTGGGGAAGAAGAAAATATTTCACCAGAACAGATAGAGGATGCTATGAGATTAATTAATGAAGATTTTAATGCAATCAATGAAGATTTGGATAATGTTATTAGTGAATTTATTAATATAGTAGGTGATGCAGATGTTGAATTTAGATTAGCACAAAGAGACCCAGAAGGGAATTGTACAAGTGGAATTACTCGAACTTTTTCAGAAATGACCAATCAAGCAAATGACTGTGTTAAAAGTATTATATCATGGGATGATACAAAATATATAAATATTTGGGTAGTTGAAGATATTGATGTTGAAATAGGTGCAGCAGCTTATACATATTTACCAGGAACACTATGGGGTAACGAAATAGAGGGAATTATTATTAATCATGAATATCTTGGGAGCATTGGAACTTCCTCTAACACTCCTTATAAAAGACATACATTATCACATGAAATAGGTCATTATTTTAATTTGTCACACACTTGGGGTTATGGTTCAAATGGAGAAGAAGAGAATTGTGGATATGATGATGATGTATCAGATACACCAAATACAATCGGCGCATATTCAACTTGTAATTTAGCGCAAGAAACATGTGGAAGTTTAGATAATATTCAGAATATTATGGACTATTCATCATGCACCTGCATGTTTACTAATGGACAAGTTGATAGGATGCATGCATGTTTAAGTTCCGGTTATCGTAATAATCTATGGTCTAATAGTAATTTATGGGATACAGGAACCCACCCTGACTACAATAATTCAGAATGTGAACCTATTGTTGATTTTTTTATTTCACCTGTTAACAGAATTTGTGTTTCATCTCCTATTCAGTTTATGGACAATAGTCCACTACTTGATAATAATATTGATTATTCATGGTCATTTGTTGGGGCGGAGCCGGATTTTTCTTTAGATAAAAACCCTATAGTTGTTTATCCTGAAGCTGGAGAATATGATGTAACCTTAAATATTATAACAGATGATGGAACAAATAGTATAACGAAAACATATACTGTATATAATTCTTCCATGAATCTTACTGAAAGCTTTCAAAATACAAGTTTTCCAATTAACAATGATCCAAGTTTATCATGGTCAATTATTGGTCCTGAAACAGAAACAAGTTGGGCAAGGACTCCGATATCATCTACATCAACTACAGGATCAGTTCGTATAAGAAGTAGATTTTTTGATTGCTATAAAACACATTATTTATATACTCCAAATTTAGATTTAATTAATTTTGGATTAGGTGTTGGTGAGCCACTTAAAATTTGGTTTGACCTTGCTTATGGTAAAAGAAATAATGACACGGATGATTTATTAGTCATTTCATATTCTAAAGATTGTGGTAAAACTTGGCAGGTGCGTGCATCATGGGATACAGATGCTTTAATTACAACTAGTCAAAGTACTGTTGGGAATAACTTTATACCAAACAATAGTGAATGGGAAGAAAGATCTGTCAATATACAGGCAGCTGCCGGAGAAAATGACGTGATTATAAGATTTGAATTTAGTGGTGACAGAGGAAGTTATTTATATATTGATAATGTAAGATTAACAGGAGAGTGGATTGATATAGATGAGCTGTCAAACTCACAACAGTTAGATATAATTAATACCATTGATCTTTTAGGCAGAAAAAATACTAAATCTAAATTACAGATTAACATATATAATGATGGGAGTGTAAATAAAATTTATAAAATCGACTAATTACAAATGAAGCATGTATGCATAGGAACTCTTAATCATTTTGACTCAAATAGAATATCCATAGTATTAGAAGAACACAAAATAGATTTTTTTTTTAAATCTTCTTATGAATCTTCTTTACAATCTGGATGGATGGCTCCAGGATCTTCTTTTAATGAAAAATTACTCTTTGTAGATGAAATACAAGTTTCAAAAACAAAAAAACTATTAGAAAATTATATTATTGATTGGTCCCCATAATGTCTTCTCATTATTTAACAACTTGTAAAAGTGAGGTATTATTAAAGATACAACTCTATCTAAAATCAGCGTTTTCATTATATTAAAATCTTAGACAGAATGTGACAAGTCATTATTTTTATATCTTTAGATATACTTATCAAAATTCTGATTAATGATTATAACAACAACGGATAGAATACCAAATAGAGAAATTACAGCTATTTTGGGTATAGCAAGAGGGAGTACTGTAAGAACTCGAAATATTGCAAGAGATATTTTTGCAGGCTTAAAACATGTGATTGGCGGAGAGATTAGTGAGTATACTAAACTGCAAGCAGAATCTCGCGAACAAGCCATTCAAAGAATGAAAGATGATGCTAAATTATTAGGTGCAGATGCTATTGTTAATATTAGACTCACAACATCTGTAGTTATGCAAGGTGCAGCCGAAATTTTAGCATATGGAACAGCGGTAAAATTAAAATAATGGAAAAATTCATTTTAATAGTCTTTATATCTTTCCTCATTTATTTTTTCTTTAAAAGAATAGAAGATAAAAAGAAGGAAAATTTTGAAGATAGGGAAAACTAAAAATAGAATTATGCAACGATGCTATTATTTATTTTTCATATTTGTATTAATTGCGTGTAACTCATCTTTAGATCGAGATCAATTCTCCAATGTTGTGTCTAATACTGACATAATTAAAGATTCCTTAACTCAAAAAATATATTTTGATAGTGCTAATCCATTTTCTTTTAAGGATATTATTACAAATTTAGATAATCAGCTTTCACAAAAGATATTTGGTGTGTTAAAGATGCCTACAAGATTTAATAAAAAAAACAAATATCCAGTTATTATTGCTGTTGCAGGAAGTAATGGTTGGTCGGAGCATCATTATGAGTATTTAGAAATGTATCGCCAGAATGGTATCGCCACATTTGAATTATGTAGTTTTCAAAGTAGGGGAATTTCATCTACTGTTGGCACACAAGTAGAAGTCACAACCGCTATGATGATTTTAGATAGTTATAGAGCTTATGAGCTATTAGAGAAACATGCTAATATTGACTCGAAAAATATAGGAATTACAGGATGGAGTTTAGGCGGAGGTGTAGCACTTTTCTCGGCATGGAAGCCATTAAATAATGCTATTAATAATCAAGTTAATTTTGCCGCGCATTTACCTATATATCCACCATGCGTTGTTACGCCAACGGTATTAGATTTTGGAAATTCCCCCATTCATATTTTAATTGGTGAATTAGATAATTGGACGCCATCAGAGGCATGTTTGGATTTGGTCACGGAATTAGGCAATAATATAGATATCACAATTTATCCAGAAGCTCATCATTCATTTGATAGCAATTCACCTATATTAATTAAAGAAAATGGCTATATCCTAGAGGATTGTAGGTTTGTCATGGATTCTAATGGAGCAGTGAGGATGAACTTTTTAAATATCCCAATGACAACTCCTTTGCTTCAAAAACTTGGACTCTTTATGTGTGCAAGACGTGGTCCTACATATGGTAAAAATGTTATTGCTAAAAAGCAGGCGTTTAATTTTTGCAAGGAATTTATGACGCAGCACTTAAATTAAACTATTATGTTATTTATTTGCGATTTAGTTAATTTTCCATTTAACCAATCGCCACTAATTTCAGCATTATATTGTTTATAAAATTCAATTGCAGGCTTATTCCAATCTAACACTTGCCAACACATCCCATTAAGTTTTAATTTTTGACATATTTTTATTGTTGCATTAAATAGTTTTTTGCCGACGCCCTGTCTTCGATATTTTGTTTTAACAATAAAATCTTCCAAAAACAAAAATTTACCTTTCCATGTTGAATAACGTATCCAATAAAAAGACATGCCCACAATTTTATCATTTTTTTCAGCAACCAAGAAATAGTAGGAAGGAGCTTCATTAAAACCATCATTTTCTAAGTCCTTTAAATTAATAGAAACCTCATGTAATGAATTTTCATATTCTGCTAATTCTTTAATTAATTCCAAAATAGTAGGAAGGTCTTTTTTTTCACCTTTTCGAATTGTAACCATAATTACTATCTTTATTTTAATATGATTTTCTCAAAAATAAAAAAACATTTATCCATTTTTGGAATTCGCTTGTATCAAAATAGAGAATTGAAACGGATTCTTAAAGAAGATAATCAGGCTTTAAATATTGTTGTAGAGTCTTTTTTGGAATTAAATGGGACAAAAAATCGTACTGAATATTCAAAGCTATTTCAAAAATGTGAAGATTATAGGCAATCTCTTTTAGTAAATACAACACTTATTTCATATGCTATTTTTGGTTCTGAAAAGAAGCAAAGTGTGAGTGAAATTTGTAAAAAAGCATCATCACAGCCTATTTGGGCACAGTTTTTATTTTTCCTTGTTAGGAAAACAGATTCACCAAATGTATTAGAAATTGGAACAAATCTTGGTATTTCAGGATCGTATATTTTAAGTGCTTTAAGAAATAAAAAAGACAGTAAATTCATTACAATGGAGGGCTTGTCAAGCCTTTGCAAAATCGCCAACACACAATTTAAATCACTTGAAACAGGCGTGTATTATGAAGTAATAGAGGGTTTATATGAAGACACTTTTCCTATGATCTTAAATAAAAAAATAAAATTCAATATTTTTTTCATAGATGGAAATCATAATAAAAAAGACACTTTACATTATTTTAATTCTTTAAAATCAATTATGAGTTTCCCAGCAATTGTTATATTCGATGATATTAACTGGAGTAAAGATATGCAATCTTTATGGCAAGTTGTAACAGAAGATGAAGATGTATCATATGCAATTGATTTTTTTAAACTAGGAGTATTAATTATGGATGATTCTAAAAAAACATCGTCACCAATTTTCAAATTACACATATCTTATTAGATATAATATTTTCGACATAACGACAACAAGCA
>CEQO01159675.1_pt1 | contig 11276 bp, 9 predicted proteins | sample 531101 | NCBI WGS metagenome assembly CEQO01 (sample SAMEA2621272, study PRJEB7988) | marine metagenome | isolation source: saline water (ENVO:00002010), including
CGAAATTAAAACTTTTGCTGGGGGATATATTATTCAGGATACTGACATAATAGAAGAGTCAAAAAACGAATGGAAAACTGTTACTAAATCTAAACCATCTAACACGCAATTAAAAGACTTGGAATTTGCATGGAAAGCAATAAAACATGTTAAATCAAACGGTATAATTCTAGTTAAAGACCAATCGATTATTGGATTAGGAACAGGTCAACCGAATAGGATAAACAGCATAGAAATAGCAGCAAGAGTAGCTGAAGGAAAATCTGATGGGAGTATCTTAGCATCAGATGCTTTTTTCCCATTTTCAGACAATGTTCAACTAGCTCATAAAATAGGCGTCAAATCTTTGATTCAACCAGGGGGATCTATCAGGGACAATGAAGTAATAGATCTTGCTAACAAATTAAATATATCAATGATTTTTACTGGAACAAGGCATTTTAAGCATTAGATCTTTTAGGAGGTCTTGAATAAATAATCATTATAAAACCAATAAAATTGACTATAGCAAATCCGAAAAATGCTAATTGATAGCTTCCATAATTATCAAAAGTAGCTCCTGATATTATAGGGCCTAAAATGACCCCAAATGTTACAACAATACTTCTAAATCCCATTATTGTTCCGTAATGCTTGGTTCCAAAATAATCAGCCATAATTGCGTTTGGCACAACAGCACTTCCACCTTGCGCAAACGAGTACAAAATTAACGCTATAATTGCTCCATTCAAACTGTTGACGTAAGATAAAATCAGAACAGATATTGAAAGTAAAAACATAGAAAACATCAATATATACCTTTTGTTAAAATGATCACCAACAGCACTCAATCCAAATCTGCCAGGAATACTGATAACACCTACTGATCCTGCAAATACTGCAGCAGTCACTGGGTCAATGCCCAAATCAACAAAATAAGGCACTAAGTGTAAGCTCACGCCACTTGTTAATAATATTCTTAATCCAGTGGCAAAAGTTAATAACCAAAAACTTGAAGAACTTAATGCTTCTTTAGGAGTAAAATCAAAAGAATCAGTTAATTTTATTTTTGATGATTGATCTTCAGAAACTTTTAATCCGTCAGGATACTGCCCATATTTATATGGATTATGCCTCATAATCAATCCGCAAGGAATGCCAATTAAAATAACTATAATTCCTATATATATAGAAGTTTCTCTCCATCCAAATAATTCAATTCCCCAGCCGTATAAAGGAACAATCATTCCCCCTATTCCAACTCCAGACCACATAATTCCGAATGCTAATCCTCTTTTTTTATTGAACCAATTAGCAACTGCTGTTTGAATCGGAACATGCAATGTACCAGATCCTATTGTTATACCTAATATATAAACAATTGAAAATGATAAAAATCCATTAATTTGTGAAAGTAAAATATAACCAATACCCATTATTGGTACTCCCACTAAAATAACTGCTCTAGGACCAAATCTGTCAATTAAATAACCGTCAATAGGGCCTAATATTCCATTTTCAAGTCTTGCTAACGAAAAAACAGAGGAAATCCTAGTCCTGCTCCAACCAAATTCATTAGATAAAGGTAAAAACAAATTACCAAATCCATGGTAGTTGATACCAGAAGAGATTGACATTGCAAACGTGCCAGCAATAACAATATACCATCCATAAAATATATTGTTACTTTTGTTTTTTTTCAAATCAGTTTCTCTTAGAAATATTATCTAATAATTCAGGCAAAGAGTCAGTTGTAGATCCTCTAAGTATAACATCTGAAATTACACTAATTGGAGTAGAGTTAGTATTTACTTCAACAATTATTCCACCCTTTTTTTTAATATATCTTGGAAACTTTGCAGAAGGATTAACCAAGGTAGACGTCCCTACAACTAATATAAAATCTGACTTACTTACTACCTCGATGCACTTAGTTAATATAGATTTTGGAATAGGTTCTCCAAACAAAACAGTATCAAATTTTATTATTCCACCACAATCACATGTTGGGGGTAATATTGAGGTATTAACTAAATTTCTATAATATCTCTTTTCACATTTTATACATCTACATTTATATCTACTGCCATGAATTTCAGTTATGTTTTTACTTCCTGCTTTAGAATGCAACTCATCAACATTTTGAGTGATAATATGTTTAATGTATCCTCTCTCCTCAAGTTGAGCTAATGCGATATGAGCTTTATTTGGCAATGCTTTTTCAACTGATTCTCTGAATTTTGTTCTTTTAGGATTAGAAGAAGAATCTAATTGATTTTCCCACCATGATTTAGGATCTTCAATAAAATTTTTATAATTACCAAAATAAGATGCCTTAGTAGATTCAGAGTCATTTTTTCTAAATGTTGGTATTCCACTTTCAGCAGATATCCCTGCGCCAGAAAGTACTATAGGATAATTAGCTTTGATTAAATACTCGGCAGTTTCATTAATTAGTTCTTCAGTAAATGTTTTAATTTTTTTCACTCCATTAATATTTCATGTGTTGGAATATTCAGTTTTTTTATAACACTAAAATCTAATCCTGTAATTAAACATTGATTATATTCTAATATAAATTTTGCTAAATATTCTTGGTTTTGAAAATCCAGTTCAGAAAAAGCATCATCTAATAATATAATAGGTTCTTCGCTAGATTCCTTAATCAATTCACATTCGGCCAACTTAATTCCTAAAACTAACAATCGTGCTTGTCCTCTGGAAGCAAAATTTTGAGCACTGTCTCCATCTATTTTAATTACCATATCGTCCCTATGAGGACCAATATTTGATCTTCCATAAGATATATCTCTATGTTCATATTCCAATATTTTATCTCTAAATTGAATCTGAATTCTTTCCAAATCATCCTTCAAATTATATTCATTATCGTTTGTTATACTAGATAAATATCTAATGTCACCCATATGTTCAGAATTGAAAATTTTAGTGAAAATATCTTTAGAAATCAGATTTAGCTTATCTAAAGACTCATATCTTTTTTGAATAATATACGATCCAATATCAATCATTTTATCATTCCAATATTTCAATTCATCTTTGTTTGAATCATTATTTTTAATTCTTTTTAACAATGCATTTCTAGAATCTAAAATATTATTGTAAGTTAACAACTCTGAAGTATAATTTGGATTTAACTGAGTGTTTAACAAGTCCATATACTTTCTTCTTTCACTTGGAGATCCAAATATTACATTCATATCATTAACACTAAAACAAACAGATTTTAAATTACCAACAAATTCTGATAATTTAATATTCGCTCCATTAATATTTCCATTTTTAGATAATCTAAATGATTCATTCACGTTCAAAATTATCTGTAATTCTCTATTTTCTGACAAATTCTTAAACATTCCTTTAATTTGTGCAAAATCACCTGTCCCTAATATATTTTTATTTACAGTATCTCTGTCATGTCTTGCTCTAAATGATCTCCCAATTGATAAAAAATATATAGCTTCTATTAACGAGCTCTTTCCTACTCCATTTCTACCAAATAAAGTGGTGACTCCTTGATTAAAGGTTACTTCATAATTTGTAAAATTTCTAAAGTTTCTAATTTTTATATTTTCTAACATTTGTTCAGAGTTAAAGTAATTTCTTTATTATTTTATATATCAATCTAAATATAAGTGTTTATTTTTCTATATGATAAGCTATAATACTCTTCTGTTAACAAAGAGGGAAGTAAATGACTCACGTAAAATTAAGAGATGGCGAATCAATAGATGGAATGCTAAAGAGATTTCAGTCTATGATGCAAAGATCTGGAATAATGAGAGAATTACGAGATCGACAATATTTCCGATCTCGACAAGAAAACAGAAGATTAGAAGCTCAAAGAAATGCTAGGCGATCAAAGAAAAGAATATATAGAAGCTATTAGAATTTATCTATTCTTATTCATATCTTAAATAAGTTAAATGGTTATTCAAGATATCATAAATGATGCTCATAACACAGATAGTATCAGAAACTATTTAAATGAGCTCAAAACATCAAATGTATCATTTTTGGAATGCAGATCTTCAATGCTTCCAATACTTTCAAAATTAATTAATATATCTTCTGAAAATGATGTGTTAATTATTTCTGCAACAGAAAACACAGGCACAGAAACAATCAATTGGATTAACAATTTAACCAGCCAACATAAAGACACTATGTTTTTTCCTCAAAAAAAAGAACATGGTAAAAATTTATCAAAAAATTCTGACAGAATAGAATTCATTTCTAATCTACGAAAAGCTACATCACCACAAATAATTGTTTCTACACTTATATCAGCATTAGAATCACTGCCTTCTCCATCAAAACTCCTTTCAAAATCAATAAAAATTATTAACAACGATTCTGTAAATCTTAAAACTTTATCTGAAAAATTAACTAATATAGGATTTGAAAATAAAGATCATCAATTAGAATCCAAAGGGGAATATACGATTAGAGGAGGTATTGTTGATATATTTTCTTATGATTACGAAAACCCTCTTAGAATTGAACTGTTTGGTGATACCGTAGAATCAATAAAAGAATTTGACGTTAACACACATATTACAATTAAAGAATTAACTGAAATTACCATAGAATCAATAGACTATAATTTGGGATCAGATTATGAAAATCAATCGTCTCTCTTTGAATATTTGAAACCAGAAACAATAATAATTTTAGATAATCCTGACGTAATATTTCAAAATTTAAATGACCATATTTCTAATAATATTTCGCTTAAAAATAATACTGAAAAATATATCAACCAATTTTCAATAGATGAAATTAAGTCGTTAATATATAAATTTAAAACCATAAATATTACCCAATGGAAAACAGATAAATCATTAAACGCTGAATCATTATTTAATATTTCTAGTATTCCTGTAATTTCTGCATCAATTCAGAACAATGAACATTTCACGCCCCTAAATGACTTTAATGGGAAAATAATTATACAAACAAGCTATATTAATCGAACAAATGAATTAATAAATAATTTAGATTTAAAGCTTAAAAATATTGATGTTCAATATACCCCTCCTTACAAATCTACTCCTGGTTTTGTTTATAAAAAAACAATGTTAATAGGAGACAGAGAGTTATATGGAACTAAATATACTCCTACACAATTCAAAAATATTACAAAAGAAATTATTATCAACGATGAAGTTAAGCCTGGTGATTATGTAGTGCATTATGATCATGGAATAGGCAAATTTATTGATTTTGGCAAACCTCCAAAAACTAAAACCAACGAGGATTTCATGATAATTGAATATCTAAACGAAGATAAATTATATGTTCCTCTAAGTCAAATTCATAAAATTTCACCCTATATAGCACCAACAAACAAAGTTCCTAAATTAAATTCCTTGGGAAGTGAAAAATGGACTAAATCAAAACAAAAAGCACAAGAATCGGCTTTAAAATGGGCAAGAGAACTTCTTTCAATTTATGCCGAAAGAGAATTAACTTCTGGCATCAAATTTAACAAAGATAACGACTGGGAAAAAGATCTAGAAGGTAGTTTTCCATTCAAAGAAACTCCTGATCAATTGTCCGCAATTAATCTAGTTAAAAATAAAATGCAAAATAAAAACCCAATGGATGTATTAATTTGTGGCGATGTTGGATTTGGTAAAACAGAAGTCGCAATAAGAGCAGCATTTAAAGCAGTGTGTAATGGGAAACAAGTGGCTGTAATATCTCCTACAACCATATTAACTCAACAACATTACGAAACATTTAAAAATAGACTTTCTGCCTTTCCAGTAAGTATAGAATATCTAAGTAGATTTAAATCCAACAAAGATCAAAAATCAATCATAAAAGATATCAACAATGGCAGCTTGGATATCTGTATTGGAACACATAGGCTAATACAAAATGACATAGAATTTAAAAATATTGGATTATTAATTATAGATGAAGAACAAAGATTCGGAGTAAAACAAAAAGAAAATATAAAATCTAAATATCCCAATGTTGATATAATCACAATGACAGCAACTCCCATCCCAAGAACTCTGTATATGGCTATTTCAGGAATAAAAGATCTATACAGTATAAATACACCTCCAGAGCAAAGACTTCCAGTGGAAACTAGTATTAATGCATATGATGAAAACTTGATAAAGCAAAGTATAACTCAAGAACTAAACAGAGGAGGACAAGTATTTTTTCTTCATAATAGAGTTGAAACAATTCAAATAATATTAAAGCAATTAAAAAACTTGATACCAAATGCAAATATTAGCGTTGCTCATGGCCAGATGAAAGAATTTGAATTAGAAAAAACCATGCTTGATTTTGCAAACAAAAAAATTGACATTCTATGTTGCACAACAATAATCGAATCAGGTCTAGATTTGCCAAATGTTAACACTTTAATTGTAAATAATGCTCATAGGTTTGGTCTTTCTCAGCTTTATCAATTAAGAGGTAGAGTAGGAAGAAGTGAAAAACAAGGATATAGCTATTTCTTAATACCCAAACAAACCCGACTAACTTACGAATCGGAAAAAAGACTTCAGGCTCTAGAAGAATCCGTAGAACTTGGATCAGGATACAAAATCGCAATGAGAGATTTAGAAATAAGAGGAGCAGGAAATATTTTGGGTAAAGAACAAAGCGGATATGTTATTTCTATAGGACTACACCTTTACTCAAAGCTTATTTCCGAAGCAAAAAATATGTTATTAAAGAATGAAAAGCCATTAATTAATGAATTTGATTTGGATTATGAAATTCCAAATATACAATTAAATCTTCATTTGGAATTTGGTGATAATTATATTTCTGAGCAAAAGATCAAATTTGAATTATATAAACGTCTAAATTTATGCCAAAGTTTAGAAGAAATAGAATCTATGCAAAAACAAATAACTAATAGATATGGGAAGCTATATCCAGAGGGTGAAAATGTAATTTTTAACTCTTCAATTCAGATTTTAGCTAAAAATTGTGACATAAAATCAATTACAAAAAAACAACAAATCATTGAAATTATATTTCACGAACTTTCATTGGAAAAAAGCCTTGAAATTAATAAATTAAATAATAAAATTTCTTTTATATCAAATAAAGTAAAAATTGAATTTAACGAACAAAACTGGAAAAAAGAATTACTAACACTTTTACAAAATCTAAGCAAATCAAATGAATAGCATACTATCTTTTCTGCCACTCTTTAGTGCATTCACATGGGCTATATCAGGAACTATACTAAAAAAATTTAAAATTAAAAATTTATACTTATTTCCTGCTTTTGAAAGCTGTATTTCATTTATTGCCTTATCATCTATGAACTTTTATCTTAATAGATGGAATGAATTCTTTTCATATGAAACACAAATATACACTGCATTTACAATAAGCTATTCACTCAGCGCCCTTGGAATGATTATATATATACAAGCTATTAAGAGAACCGAGCTTGGAATAGTCTTTACAATAACAACAAGCATACAAGTATTGATAATTGCACTTTTAGATAAATATATTAATCTTTTACAATTTAACTCTTTATTTACCATAGGAGCTGTTGGTATTATTTCAGGAGTGGTGGCAATAAATTTCCCTCACTTAAAATCATTAAAAAACAGACAACAAAATAAAAATGATTTATTTGGAATAATTGCCAGCTTACTATGTGGCGCTTTTTGGGCAGGAAATGCATTTATAGCAGATAGGACATTAAATTCCGCATCTGTAATTGATGCAACAATGATAAGAACACTTTTAACTTTTACATACTTTGTTCCAATTAACTTATTTCAATATAATGAAATTAAATTAACAACTACAAAAAAAGAAATAAAATACTTAATTATTGCTGCGCTATTTGTAACCATTTCAATGCTAATATGGAATGGGTCATTAAAAGTAAACACAGGGTCTTGGACTACAGTATTATCAAGTTCAGCTCCTATATTTGCTTTGACATTAGGTTACATATTTTTAAAAGAAAAATTGAAATCTAATGAATTTACTGGAATATGTATTTGTCTATTAGGGGTACTACTAATTATATTTAGTGAATAATAAATCAATCAATTTTGAGAGATCAGATATTTTCTGTCCTTGGTAATCTGTGTGACTACTTTCTCTATCTATTAATATTGGAAGCATTTTAGAATTTTTAGCACCTTCAATATCTGATAAAATTTGGTCACCTATATATATAGAATTGGTAGCATCAATATCTAGCTTAGATAATGCCATATTAAATATTTTACTATCTGGTTTTTCTACTTTAGCTTCTTTTGAAGTGATACAAACATCCATGTAGCTAGACAAGTTAAATTCATCTAAAATTTCAGATCCTGATTTATCCATATTTGAAATCAATCCTAATTTCAAATTCAATTTTCTTAATGAATTCAAGGTTGGAATAACATCTTCATATAAAACCATAGAATAAGGAATGTTTTGTAATTCTTTAAAAATTTTCTTACAGAGGCTCAATTCAACTTCAAGCCCATCTCCAGACAATACTAGCTGCTCATACCTTGCAAAAAACTCTTCTTTTTCAACAATAGACATTGATCTAATAGGGTTAACTGCATTTTGTTCTGCCATAAATTTATCTGCTAGGAAATATCCTTTTGAAACTCCTGCTTCAGTTAAAAATAGGTCGTACTTTTTTACAACTTGAGATTGAATTACAAACCTTGAAGGTTCGAACCCAACTAAGGTACCATATAAATCAAATAATACTGCTTTAATTTTCATTCAAATATGATATCACTAATTAAAAATTAATCATTATCAATAAATATGAAATCAGGAAAACTTCCAAATAAAATTTTATCGCAACTGTTAAGTACTTTACCTAATAATGACAAAAGAATAATTGTTGGGCCATCTGTTGGGGAAGACGCGTCAGCAATAGATATGGGCGACAAATATCTACTAGTAAAAACTGATCCAATAACTTTTACGTCTGATAATTTGGGATGGTATTTAGTTAATGTAAATTCTAACGATATTTTCACAATGGGAGGAGAGCCAAAATGGTTATTAACTACTTTGTTGTTCAATCCGTCTGTAAAAGAATCAAAAATAAAAGAAATATTTGAAGATATTAAAAATGCATGTTCTAAAATGAATATATCTTTAGTAGGTGGACATACTGAAATTACGCCAGAAGTTAATTCTCCTGTTGCCATAGGTTGTTTGATAGGAGAAGTAGAAAAAAACAAATTATTGAAAACATCGGGAGCTAATAGTGATGACGATATACTAGTTACAAAGCATATCGGATTAGAAGGTACGTCAATATTAGGAAATCATATAAAAAATCATAAAACTAATATTCAACCATCTGTGATAAATAATGCAATTGATTTTATATACAATCCTGGGATAAGTGTCAAAGACGAAGCTCAGTTGGCAACCAAAAACAATCTGGCTTCAAGTCTACATGACCCAACAGAAGGTGGATTAATCACAGGATTAGAAGAGCTCGCAATAGCATCAAATAATGGGATGCTAATAAATTCAAATAAAATACCTGTAAAAAAAGAAACTGAAATTATTTGTAAAGAATTAAACTTAAATCCTTTAGGATTAATATCTTCAGGCAGTTTGATTATTACATGCAAACCTAAAAACACATCAAAATTAATTGAATCAATCTCAAAATCAGGAATCAACGTATCAAAAATAGGTAAAATGACGAAAAATAATCAGGGCTTAAAAATAGAACAAGACAATATAACTAAAAATTTTCCAAAATTTGAAAGGGATGAAATTGCAAGATATTTTGAATCACAATAACTTACCAAATAAATCAGACATTGTAATAATTGGTGGCGGAATCATTGGCTGCAGTATCGCAATGTACCTATCGCAAAAAGGAGTGGATTCAATAACATTGATTGAAATGAATTCATTATCATCAGGAGCAACACACAAGTCAGGAGCAATGATCAGAGAATTTTACCAAAATGATTTTTTGATAGAAATGGCTAAAGAATCAAAAAAGCTATTTGAAAAAAGTACTATAAAAATAAATAAAAGCGGAAGGCTCTATTTATTTTCTGAAGAAAACAAATCTTTAGTTGAAAAAAATGCGGAATTAAACCAAAAACTAGGAGTTAATATAGATATTTTATCAAAAGAAAAAATAGAGAAATTTATTCCTGACATTAATCTAAATAATGTAGCAATAGGTTTTTTTGAACCTGATGCCGGATATGTTGATTCAGTCGAATCAACATACTATTTTGCAGAACAAGCTCAAAACAATGGTGTAAATATTTGTACCCAAACTAAATTAGAATCAATTGAGTTAAACAAAAATAAAATAAAATCAGTCATAACTAACAAAGGTACTATCCAAACAAATAAAATTATAAATGCCACAGGAGCATGGGCTAATTATATAAACAAATCAGTTGATGAAAATCTTCCGATTTTCGCACTAAGAGTACAACAAGCTTTTCTCAAAATGAACTCATATTTTGATCCTATAAAATATTGCTTGATGGATTATGTAAATGGAACTTATATGAGACCTGACTTAGGTAACAATTATATAGTTGGAGAAGAGTTAGGATTTGAGCAAAGTGATATTGTTTCGCCTGACTACTATAACAAATCGTGTGATAACGATGTTATTGCTAATTACAAATCGAAAATAGAAAATAGAATTCCCAGATTTAAACAATCAATTTTAAAAGGGGGGCATGCAGCGTTATATGATATGACACCAGATGCAAATCCTATCATTGGGAAATCACACAAAATCAAAAATTTATATTATGCAGTAGGACTAAGCGGTCATGGCTTTAAATTGGCTCCTATCATTGGGAAATTATTATCAGACCTTATTGTTGATAACAAAACTGATTCCTTATTAGAAAAGTTTCAAGCAAGTCGTTTTACAATTAATAAACTCATTACTCCTCAGTATCCATTTAAAAATATTGTAAATTAAAATTTAAAAAATCTTATATAGACAATGAGTTAGTATTCTTCTATAATTTTGTATCTATCTAAATATAAATGTTAGTTAGAGCCGAGGTGGTGGAATTTGGTAGACACGCAGTGTTGAGGGCGCTGTAGCCTAAAGGCTGTAGGAGTTCGAGTCTCCTCCTCGGCAGTGCATGAAATTTTATGGCGACGTGGCCAAGTGGTCTAAGGCGGGGGTCTGCAACACCCTTATTCGGCGGTTCGAATCCGCCCGTCGCCTCCAAGCCCGGGTGGCGGAATGGTAGACGCGGCAGACTTAAAATCTGTTGAACTTAGGTTCGTGCGAGTTCGAGTCTCGC
>CEQO01157983.1_pt1 | contig 11158 bp, 14 predicted proteins | sample 531101 | NCBI WGS metagenome assembly CEQO01 (sample SAMEA2621272, study PRJEB7988) | marine metagenome | isolation source: saline water (ENVO:00002010), including
GACGATTTGAGCTGGAATTGGTGGACGAATTCACCAGAATACGCACATGATTGAAATTCAAGCCATGTTTCCGGTGATGGTCACTGCGAATCTGGATCAGCAGCGCAATTTTTACACCTCGATATTTGGTTTCGATGCTGTTTTTTTCGAACCTGAATTTTATTTGCACCTGGTGTCGCCTTCCACCGGTGTTCAGCTTGGTTTTCTTGTGCCTGAACATGCCTCGCAGCCCCGGTTTCTGCATTCATTGATGAATACGCAAGGCCATGTCATTACTTTTGAGGTGGCCAGTGCTGCTGCCGCTTACGCGCAGTCGCAGGCACTCAATTTGACAGTCGAGATGCCTTTGAAACACGAAAGTTGGGGGCAGATTCATTTCATAGTAAAAGACCCTGCAGGAATAAAAATTGATATCGTTGAGCACTTGGATTCAGTACCGCAATAGGAATGCGTTAACTACAAGGAGATCGTCGTTGGAATATCGGGTTAATTTGGGCAAAGTGGCCCCAAAGCTTTATCAATCAATGATTTCGTTCGACAAGAAAGTCAATGAGCATGTGGTTGCCTCTGGTATCGAGGAGGGTTTTTCACATTTGCTTCGTCTTCGCGCCTCTCAGCTCAATGGTTGTGCATTTTGTGTTCGGCTTCATACGCGTGATGCTTTGGCCAGTGGCGAGAGCATGGATAGGATTAGCGTGCTTCCAGCCTGGCGGGAGACACAATATTTCAATTCAAAAGAACGCGCATCATTGGCGTTGTGTGAAGCAGTGACATCAATTTCCGATGGTCAAATACCCGACTCTGTGTATCAATACGCCAAATCAGCATTGTCGAGCGAGGAAATCTCGGCAGTGCAGTGGTTGGCGGTGTTGATCAATGCGTGGAATCGTGTGGCAATTTCCAGTCGCTACCCCGTGAGTGATGCCAGTTGATATAGCATTTGGATTGCTTACTCCTCAACTGGTTTATTACTTAAAAGGAAATTGAATGGACCTAGTGCGTATTCTGATCGCCATCTTGTTGCCTCCATTGGGCGTATTTCTTCAAGAAGGGCTGGGCAAGCATTTTTGGATCAACATTGTTCTGACCTTGCTCGGCTATATTCCAGGCATTGTGCATGCGGTGTACATCATTGCGAAGCGATAGCTATCTGGCTTGAACATAGAATTCCAAATACCTTGTATATCGAGTTTGATCACCATCCGTTAGTAGTTGAATAATCACAATATCAAAGGAAATGATCATGCAAGCCACGAAACTGATTGGAATTCTGTTGATTGTTGCCGGCACCCTGGGGTTGGTCTACGGCGGGTTTAGCTACACCGAAGAGTCCACAGCCGCAAAAATCGGTTCATTCGAAATTACAGTTGACCAGGAAAAAGAAGTGAATGTGCCCATGTGGGCTGGCGTGGGTGCAATTGTTGCGGGTGCCTTCCTGTTGTTGGTAGGTGGTCGCCGCCGATAATCAACAAAGCCTGTTCAAGCAAAAGACCACGCCACAATGCGCGTGGTCTTGTTGCCCTGTTCCATTTCAACTTCAAGAATATCTCGTGCGCCAGCATTGCGCATGTGCCACTTTGCCTGTCCCACATTTTCAGCTTTCGACACCAGCGTGGTGAACCACCGGCATTGTTTGCCGAACTGCGCACTTTCATTGATCATGGTTTGCAGAAAACCAATTTCCCCGCCTTCGCACCACAACTCATTTTTCTGCCCGCCAAAGTTCAAGCCTGCTGGCGCTTTTGAGCCAGGTTTTTCTCCACGATTAAAAGCCAGGCTGTTGACCTTGCGCTGATTACTTTTCACGGCCTCTTTTTGTGAAGCATGAAACGGCGGATTGCACACGCTGAGGTCAAATTTCTCTCCCGGTTTGATCACACCTTCAAATATTTTTCGCTTGTCGCGCTGCAATCGCAAGTCGATCAAATGCTTCAAATCGCTGTTGTTGTCCAATATTGAAGAAAGGTTCTTCAACCCAACGGGGTCAATTTCACTGCCACTGCAGTGCCAGCCATACACCTTTGCCGCCAGCAGGGAATAAATTCCATTCGCGCCTGTGCCAATGTCCAGCATCTTCACTTGCCTGGCATCGCTGGCCTTGATCCCGCTGCTTGCGAGTAAATCCGCTGTGTAATGAATGTAATCCACACGGCCAGGAATGGGTGGGCAAAGGTAGCCCTCAGGCACGGTCCATCCTGCAATACCGTAGTGGTGTTTCAACAGTGCACAATTGAGCGCCTTCACCGCAGCGGGCGAGGCAAAATCGATGGAGTCCCGACCATGGTTGTTGGGTTTTAAATATTTTTTCAGGGCAGGGTAAGTCAGCACCAAAGCGTCGAAATCGTACCCGTTTTTGTGGGCATTGTTGGGGTGAAGTGTTTTGGTCAATTTTTTTCTCGCTGGGCCTTGCTGCGCGCTGCCAAATCGTAGCAACCGGTTTTATTGGTATTCTCGGCAGAGTCCGGGGTTCCGGTATCCAAAAAAGGAATCAACGCCGCAAACGGGTTCAGTAACGATAGCAGCACTGCACCTGCTACCTTACCCGCCAGCGGGCCTTTTTCAAGAGACACATCGGGCGAGCCCATGGTGCCAGTAATTAGCAAAGGCGTGCGCAAGCTGACAGGGCTGAAATCCTTCGGTGTCACAACAACCCTCAAATTCAGGGTTTCTGTCTTCATTGAAATGCTGCCATTCACCCACATTGCAGAGTCTTGTGTATCAATCACAAACACCTTGGGTTGCAGTACACCATTGTTTGCATCCAGGTCGGCAAACGCACAGGTCATTTGCAGCACGTTGTCCCCCCGAAACCACACCCCGAGTGCCTCGGCTGCATCCAGGCCAGCGGCTTCAACGATCAGGTGCGACATGGTGCCATCGCGCACCTGTGTTCTCACATTGCCAGCCAAGCTTCCCAGTATTTCTGCAGTCGAGCGGCCTTGCCCCTTCAGTTTGGCGGCACCGTTCATGGTGCCAGTGACATAAGGCGGCTCATTTCCAGCCCTTGGCATATTCAGCCATTGCTCTAGTTGCACATTGGCCCAGTTCAAGTCTGCCTCCCAGATAGCAACATCTTCGCGGCCATCCAGTTGCACCGAACCTGCAAGTTCGCCTTGTGCTGTTTTTGCCTGAATGTCTGAAATTCTCAGAACACCCTGCGTCACGGCCAAGTGTGCTTGCAAGGGCCGAAGTGGTTTCAGTATCTCGCTGCCCAAATCCAGATTATCAATATCAATTTTCACATCGGCATCCATTGCTCTCAGGGAAGGAAGATCAAAGGGTTTGTCCGGCAACACCCTGCCTTTGCTCGTGGCTGCCAAATCCTGTTTTTCAGCGGGTGCCCCAACAGTGGGCCCCAAGTCAGCCAACACCAGTGACGGCCCTTTGAGTTCGCCAGTTAGCAGGGGCTGCTTTTTGCCGCCGTCATACACAAAACTCCCGTTCAAACGACTGTTGCCGATGGTTGCGCTGTCAATCTTGACTTGCCAGTTGTTTGCATTTCGTACCAAGTTGCCTTCTGTGCGAAAGGCTGGCGTGTTTGGCAAAGTGACTCCAAGTGCCTCGCCTGCGGCCGCCAGTGATGAACCACTCACCGCAAACTGCCCGGAAAGCTGTTGCATGCCAAACGCATCGGCCGCCTTACCCTTAAAGTCCAATCGGGCTTTGCCCAAAGACACGTTCAACTCCACCGGGATTGGGTCACCTTGCTTGGCCACCCAAGGCAACACGCCGATTGATTTCAACTGGACATCCAGCTTTTTGCCTTGGTACAAGCCCAGCGCAGCGACCTTGAGCGTATCGGCGCCAACGTCTCCTTCTTGCAAACTGACAGAGGCATCCAGATCAAGATCGAGCGGTTCATCGCGGTATATCAACCGGCCTCTTTGGATGGCCAGCAAACCAAACTCTGGGGCAGGTGCAGAGGCTTTGTCAGACTCGTTTTTGGTAAATTGCCAGGAAGTTCGCCCGTCTTTAAGTCGCTCAAAATTGCCGTCCAGCAAGGCGGCGGTTAGCGATTTGATGCGTAGAGCAGATTCTGGCGCGTTGGCCCACTTGATCAGGTCGCTGTAGCGCAGTGCGAGAGACACATTTTCTGCTCGAACCATGAAAGGTGACTGGCTCCACGCGGGTGAGGCCACTTCAAAATGATTCAAGTTCAATCGAATGCCGCCAATTAACCGGAGTTTAAACTGTGTTGTAGCCTCGTCTTGTTTTGTCAATTGAATGTTTCGTTCCAGTGCCTTGCTCAGCCATTGTTCGGCTGGTTTGGCCAAAAATGGCCATCCCATTAATTCAAGTATGCCCACGGCCAACACAATCAAGGCCAGTAGTGTCGAAGCCAGCAACCGAAAAGGCTTTTGTTGATAGAGCATTTGGGTAATCGGCGTTCTTTTCAAGTGTTGTCCTGATTCTGTGGTGTAAGAATTGAGTGCTTGTTTTCGCACTTCTTGCTGTGGTTAACGCATACTAGCGAGAAGCAGTCAACTTAAGTGCGTTGTACTCGTTATACGGAATATCAAGATTCGATCAATTTCTTTTATTCAGGAAGTATGAAACATGAAAACATTGTTTTCCATGATGGCATTGATGCTCGCTTTGAGCAGTTGTGCAGTGTACACCCCAGCAGGTTCCGTGGTGGTTGATCCAGGTGGCCATGGTGGCGGCGGTCATTGCCCTCCTGGCCAAGCCAAAAAAGGCAACTGCTAAGCAGGCTGGCTCAAATGAGTGCGTATGTAGTTGGCCAAATCAATATCATCGATTCACTCAAGTGGCAGCAGTACCGGGACGAGGTGCCCGGTACTCTTGTTGCCTGGAATGCTGAACTGGTTTTTCGTGGAGTGAAAGCATCTAACTTGGCGCTTCAAAATCCCCACACCGATATTGTCGTGATACGTTTCCCAACGCTTGGTGCGGCCCATGGCTGGTTTCAGTCAGAAGCCTATCAGGCGCTCATCCCGCTGCGCGAGGCAGCCGCACAGGTGCTACTGACTTCTTACGAGGCTTGAATCATTTGCTGGATCCGCTTGCTCGAGAAATTCTGAAGTTCTGGTTCGAAGACATCGAACCGAAGTCATGGTGGGCCGCTGACCCGATATTCGACGAACGAATTCGCCGAAGTTATGGCGAACAACTGTTGAGGGCAGCACAGGGCGAGTGTTATTCCTGGCGTACTTCAGCCAAAGGCCGTCTTGCCGAAATCATTGTTCTGGATCAGTTTTCTCGCAATGTTTACCGCAACACTCCATTGGCGTTTGCACAAGACGCAATGGCTTTGGTTTTGGCACAAGAGGCAGTGGCCAAGGGCGTGTTAAATGATTTAACTCCCGATGAAAGGGCATTCTTGCTTTTGCCTTACATGCACAGCGAGTCTAGAGTCATTCACGTTCAAGCCGAGCATTTGTATCGGGAATGGGCCCCCGAGAACAACTACAACTTCGAGCTTCGACACAAGGAAATTATCGACAGGTTTGGGCGTTACCCGCACCGAAACAAAATTCTGAATCGTGACTCTACCCGCGAAGAACTGGAATTTCTGAAGCAGCCTGGGTCGAGTTTCTAGCCGCCGCGGTTCGATCTCGCATTCAGCACTTCAAAAAAGTACCTGTAGCTCGCCCGGTCGTGCAGCTCTCCCTTGATTTGTATAGGTCCCCAGTCTGCCTTTTGCGCTTCAGTCAAAACCTGAACAGCTTCATCGACTTCAGAATCGGTGGGCAACATCGCCGATACGATGTGCACAATTTGATCCGGGTGAATGCTCCACATCCGTGTAAAGCCAAAGTCTCTTTTCGCGCGTGTTGCATCTTCAGCCGCCATCTCTGGTTGGCGGATGTTGCGGGTGACATTGTGAGAGGGTACTTTGCCAAAACGGTGGCACGCCGCAGAAATTTCAAGTTTTGCCCGGCGGACCAACGGGTTTTCAAACTGCCCCGGCGAGTTGAGTGCCGTTTTTGGAATGGCACTTCGATGGCTTGAAATAAAATCCATGATGCCAAACGAGAGTGACTCTACTTCCTCAAGTCCCGCAATACTGTGTACGGCGGCCAAAGCGCCATGGGTTTCAATTAGTACGTGCAAGGGTGGAGGCTCAACACCTGCCTTGGCACATTGTTCACGGATACGGCCAATTGCCTGTTTTACATCATCGAAATTTTCAGGCTTGGGTAACATCAAATAGGCTGGTGTGGGTATACCTTTCTTCAGCACAATTGGCAGTTCCTGTTCGAACGCAGGGTCTTGCACAGGGTGAAGCCGAACACCGGGTCTTCGGGTTTCGCTGCCGTATCGAGCAGAAAAATCAACAAGGCTATGGGCGGCCCAAGTCGCAATTTCAGTCACCTGGCCCACCACGGCACCGTCTTCCAAATCCAGCGTAATGTCGAAACAGGCGCCAATCTCCGCACGAATCTGCAAAGCTTTCTCAAAGTATTTCGGGCGACCTGTGTAGTGGTCACACACCGGCAGGTTCACCTGTGCATGGTCTTCGCTGTACAAAATAGTCGAAATCGTCGCCAAATCCAGATTGTGCTTCTTCACGCGGTATTCCTTCGCAGTGTTATTTCAAATGCAAATAAAAAAAGCCAGCATCTCTGCTGGCCCTTTTTATCACGAAATGCTCGTAAATTACTTGCCCAGCAAGTGCTTCACGCCTTCGCGCTCTTCCATCAGTTCGTTCAGGGTAATGTTGATGCGCTCTTGGCTGAATGCATCAATTTCCAGGCCCTTCACGATTTCAAACTTGCCATTGGCACAGGTTACCGGGAAGCCAAACTGCGTGCCCTCGGGAATGCCATAAGAGCCATCAGAAGGAATACCCATGGTTACCCACTTGCCGTTGGTGCCCAGTACCCAGTCGCGTACGTGGTCGATGGCAGCATTGGCAGCCGAAGCGGCAGAGGACAAGCCACGCGCTTCAATAATGGCTGCACCACGCTTGCCCACGGTTGGCAAGAAGGTATTGGCGTTCCATTCCTGATCGTTGATCATGTCTTTGACTGAAGCGCCGTCGATAGTGGCGAAACGGTAGTCAGCGTACATGGTGGGTGAGTGATTGCCCCACACGGCCAGCTTTTCGATAGACGCAACCGGCTTGCCAGTTTTTGCAGCAACCTGGCTCAGGGCACGGTTGTGGTCCAAACGCAGCATAGAGGTGAAGCAGTTCGGGTCCAGATCTGGAGCTGACTGCTGTGCAATGTAAGCATTGGTGTTGGCGGGGTTGCCCACAACCAGTACCTTTACAGTTGGCTTGGCGTTGTCGTTCAGTGCTTTGCCCTGAACGGTGAAAATTGCGCCGTTGGCTTCCAGCAGGTCTTTGCGTTCCATGCCTTTGCTGCGGGGGCGTGCGCCGACCAGCAGTGCTACGTCTACGTCTTTGAAAGCGGTTGCGGGGTCATCGGTAATCACCACGCCTTGCAGCAACGGGAATGCACAGTCTTCCAGTTCCATGACCACACCCTTCACTGCGGGCAGGGCGGGGGTAATGTCCAGCAACTGCAGAATCACGGGCTGGTCTTTGCCCAGCATGTCGCCATTGGCGATACGGAACAACAAGCTGTAGCCGATTTGGCCGGCAGCGCCTGTAACGGCAACTCGCATTGCGGGTTTGGTCATGTCAAACACTCCAAAGGATTAAAAATCGAAGGCCATAGTTTAGCGCCAAACGCTGACACCTTGTTGACTAACTTGATGGTTTAGAGGGGATTAACTTCTAAAAGTCCTCTATAAGATATAAGATACACAATAATCCGAAAAATCAGCACCGAGACACAATTTGCAACCCGTTAACCCAACGTTCAGTCCGCTTTATCAGCAAATTAAAGGTTTGCTGCTCAAAAGCCTTCAAGACGGCGAATGGAAGCCGGGTGAGCTTATTCCGTCCGAAACCGAGCTGGCCACCCGCTATGGCGTAAGCCAGGGCACCGTGCGCAAGGCCATCGACGAATTGGCCGCAGAAAACCTGGTCGATCGCAAGCAGGGGCGGGGTACTTTTGTTGCCACGCACAACGAGGCCAAGTCAGAATATCGGTTCCTGCGTCTTGCCGCCGACGAAGAGCCTGGCGTAAAGCCCAAATCCACCTATTTGTCGGTTGAGCGGGTTCGCGCCAGTTCCCAGATCGCCAAGTTGCTCGACATTAAACCCAGCGACTCCGTGTTTGTGGTCAAGCGCGTCATGCGCTTTGACGGCGTACCGCGTATTTTTGATGAAATCTGGTTGCCTGCCTCCCAGTACAAGGGGCTCACGCTTGAGCGCCTTCAGCAGTGGAATTCCACACTGTATGGTTTCCTTGAAAGCAGCTTCAATGTGCGCATGTTGCGGGCCAACGAGCACATCAAGGCGGTTAGCGCACAGCAGGAGCATGCAGACATTCTGCAGGTCGGGGTAGGCACCCCCTTGCTGCTGGTCGAGCGGCTTTCAATGACGTATGCTGACAAACCAGTGGAGCTACGTCGTGGTTGGTACTTGACCGACAAATTCTCATACAGGAATGAATTGTATTGAATTGATACAAGTCTTTTGCGGGCAAAAGAATGCATTTGAACCACTTGGCACACAAAATCAAAAATATCTCGCTTTTAGCCCAAGCTGATTTGGTTCAAAATATATCGTTGTCCGATATTGGTTTTTTTTAAAGGATTCAAGCCGAAAGGCTTAGGGTTTTGGCCCGTTTTCCAATCACTTTTATAAGAACACGAGCATGTCAAACACTGTTGCGAAGAAACGTCCGGTTTACCGGAATATTCATGTCACACAAATTCTGAAATACAGGCTCCCCTTGGCCGGCAAGTTGTCCATTTTGCACCGCGTCAGTGGCGCCGTGCTGTTCTTGGCGCTTCCGGTCATTCTCCTGCCGCTTTTCGACAAAAGCATTACTTCCGAACTCACTTTCCTTGAAATGCAATCGCTGGTCAGCAGTCCGCTGGTCAAAATTGTATTGTTGGGTCTGATCTGGTCTTACTTGCATCACTTCGCAGCCGGCATTCGCTACTTGGTGCTCGACATGCACGTGGGTACCGAGAAGTATGCAGCCAGCAAAAGTGCCGGTATCGTGTTTGCTGTCAGTTTGAGCCTGACCGCCTTGTTCGGCCTGAAACTGTTTGGAGTGTTTTAATCATGGGTAACAACATTGGTTCCAAGCGCCTGGTCGTTGGCGCACATTACGGCCTGAAAGAATGGGTGGCGCAACGCATCACCGCTGTCATCATGTCGGTGTACACAATCGGTCTTTTCCTGGCCGTGCTGTTCACCCCAGATCTCGATTATGCAAAATGGGTCGGTTTCTTCAACTTCACCGTGTTGTCTTTCCCATTGGGCAAAATCCTCGCATTGCTGGCTATTTTGTCACTGTGCTATCACGCCTACATTGGTATTCGCGACATCTGGATGGACTACGTTAAGCCCACTGGTATTCGTCTTGGTTTGCAAGTTTTTACAGCGTTGTGGTTGCTTGGTGCGGCCGGCTACGCTGCTGACATTCTCTGGAGGGTCTAAAAGTGACTGCAGTTAAAACTTCCCTTCCTCGTCGCAAATTCGACGCGGTGATCGTAGGTGCGGGTGGCGCAGGTATGCGCTGTTCGCTCCAGTTGGCAGAGGCTGGTCTGAATGTAGCCGTACTGTCCAAAGTGTTTCCAACACGCTCACATACAGTGGCCGCGCAGGGCGGTATTGGCGCATCGCTGGGCAACATGTCCGACGACAGCTGGTACTGGCACATGTTTGACACGGTAAAGGGTTCTGATTACCTGGGCGACCAGGATGCAATCGAATTCATGTGCCGTGAAGCGCCCAAAGTTGTTTACGAACTTGAACACTTCGGCATGCCTTTTGACCGCAACCCCGATGGCACCATTTATCAGCGCCCGTTCGGTGGCCACACAGCCAACTTCGGTGAAAAGCCTGTTCAGCGCGCTTGCGCGGCAGCCGACCGCACAGGTCATGCCCTGTTGCACACCCTGTACCAGCGCAACGTGCGTGCTCGCACGCAGTTCTTCGTGGAATGGATGGCGCTAGACATTATTCGCGATGCCGATGGCGACGTGGTTGGTGTAACTGCCCTGGAAATGGAAACCGGCGAAATGATGGTGCTGGAAGCCAAAACCACAGTGTTCGCCACTGGTGGTGCGGGCCGTATTTGGGACGCCTCCACCAACGCCTTCATTAACACCGGCGATGGCATGGGCATGGCAGCCCGCGCAGGCATTCCGCTTGAAGACATGGAATTCTGGCAGTTCCACCCCACGGGCGTGGCCGGTGCTGGTGTATTGGTCACTGAAGGTGTTCGCGGTGAAGGCGGCATTCTGCTGAACAGCGAAGGCGAGCGTTTCATGGAACGCTATGCACCAACCTTGAAAGACCTGGCTCCACGCGACTTCGTGTCACGTTCCATGGACCAGGAAATCAAGGAAGGTCGCGGTTGCGGCCCCAACAAAGACTACGTATTGTTGAAGCTCGACCACTTGGGCGCTGACACCATCATGAAGCGTTTGCCCTCGATTCGTGAAATCGCGATCAAGTTCGCCAACGTAGATCCGATCAAAGAACCGATTCCCGTGGTTCCAACCATTCACTACCAAATGGGCGGAATTCCGACCAACGTGTATGGCCAGGTTGTGGCGCCCAAAGTACCGGGCGGTGCCAGTGAAATCGTCAATGGCATGTACGCCATTGGTGAATGCGCTTGCGTGTCTGTGCATGGCGCGAACCGCTTGGGCACCAACTCCTTGCTCGACTTGATCGTGTTCGGTCGTGCAGCCGGTAATCACATTGTGAACAGCAATTTGAAGGCCCGTAGCCACAAGGAACTGCCTGCCGATGGCACAGACCTCACTTTGGCTCGTGTTGACAAACTGATGACATCCACCAGCGGCGAAAACACCCGTGTTGTGGCCGATGCAATCCGCAAGGGTATGCAGTACCACTGTGGCGTGTTCCGCACCACGGAATTGATGGAAGCTGGCGTGACCAAGATCAATGATCTGGCCAAGCAAGCCGAGCACATTCACCTGAAAGACAAGTCCAAAGTGTTCAACACCGCTTTGGTAGAAGCCTTGGAGCTGGCCAACCTGCAGGAAACTGCGAAGGCCACCATGGTGTCTGCGGCAGCGCGTGAAGAAAGCCGTGGCGCGCACGCGCACCGCGACTTCCCTGAGCGTGATGATGACA
>CEQO01158128.1_pt1 | contig 11014 bp, 8 predicted proteins | sample 531101 | NCBI WGS metagenome assembly CEQO01 (sample SAMEA2621272, study PRJEB7988) | marine metagenome | isolation source: saline water (ENVO:00002010), including
AGGTTTTAGTCGAAAAGCGGATATAATTATTTGATTATGTGGCTTTTTCTGGCAATTAATCCCCGAATTAAAGAAAGTTATCAGCAATTATGCACCTAAAACGAACCTTCATTGGCAAAGATGGGCCGAGGGTCATACATGCCACTACCCCATGATGTGCTGTCAAAACTATCCTCCCTATCTGGATATGACCAAATGCTTGAGATGGATACTATCTCAAGAGAACATAGCATCTCACTAGCAGAGATCGAGATCGAGTTGGCAGCGTTTAATTCTGGAAGTCAACCGGCTGCAAATACTGGGCATATGGATGATTTTGTTCCGGCTCCCTACAAGGAAGAAGTGGATTTGTCAGCAGCACAACCTGTTGTAAACTCACCAACTTATATCGAAAGACCTGATCAATATAGGATGAAATATGACCCCTCAGAAAAAGGGATGGATAGCCAATCCCAGGTTAGACATGCAATCATTTGTCCGGCCTGTTCATGTCCTTTAGGGATTCCAGATGTTAGACCAATCAAAGTAACATGCCCACAATGTATGCATGAAGCCATATTTTATGATTGAAATTATTCTCTTAGAGAACTTCAACTAATTTACTCTGTATAGGATTCTAAGTCTTGTAAAACAAAACTAACGTCATCGTGTTTTGAAATCTTTTTCCAGGGAGTGATTTGGACAATTTCTTTGTCTTTTTTCATCCGTTCAGTCCCACCTCCGCTGATATTTAGGACTGTACAATCATCTGGTTTGATTTCACCATTTTCCAATGCTTGGATTAGGCTAGATAAAGCGACTGCAGCAGGTGACATTATATCGATCCCCTCAATAGATTCGAATAATGATTTAGCACTTTTCGCATCATCTTTTGATACGATATAAGTTTGACCATTTGATTGTTTTAAGATATCATATACCCCTCCTTTCACCTCGTAAGCAGGAGCCTTATTCAACAAGTAATCAGAGTATACTTCTACATCATTTTCTGGGAAATCCGAATCGATTAATTTTGGGCGTTTTGCCTGCCAAGCATTGTGTATAGGGCAGTGCTCTTCATTTTGACTAACATGTTGCCTAGGGGCCGGCCCTTCGAAAATTTTAGCTTGGATTAAACGGTTAGCCATTTCATGGACTCCGACAGGCCCCGGCCCTCCTCCAATTCCTTGAAAATAATGCATAGGAATTTTACCGATGGTGAATGCAGCATCGAGAATCAAACTACCAATACCATCTCTTCGGGCAACGTTATGAATGCCTCCTTCCATTTGCCATGATTGTAAGTTGTTAGCAATTTTCTTAGCGAAAATTTTTGCATCATAATAGTCGCCGTCCTCTAAAACAATCAATTTTACAGAACTGTTAGGATGATTTTCTGGCAAATACAGTCTTTCCAAGTGATCTTTTCCTACCACTACTATTAGAGGGAAATTATCAAGCCCGCAAAAGTATGAAAATGCTCTAGCCGTATTTCCTGCACTAGCACAAATCAGACCCTTACAACCCTTCTCTTTCAATCGCATTAGAGTTGGAACAGCCTCCATGTCTTTGAATGAACCAGTGGGACAGAGTCCGCGCTTTTCAGGCCAATATCCATGGAAAGTAACCCAGAGGTTACTCATTCCTAGCGCCATACCTAGCTCTTCGGCTTTGTAAGTTCTAGTTCCAACCTGATTTTTAGAAATGCCTTCATGGGGTAGCCAATCTTGGAATTTCATAATACTGTCATAGTTGATCTTTATTGACAGTTTGTTAGCATATTCAGTTACCAATAAAGCATCTTCTGAATAGTGGAGTGTGTAATTATCTTCGACTGAATCTTTTGAAGAAAGGCAGCGTAATTGAAACTTAGTCATAATAAATCCTCAAATAAAATATAAAATCAGGAATTAATCATCATATAATTTGAATTATATCAATAATAATTCACGATTGATTAAATTCCCCAATAGCGTTCTGATTGGGCTTGCCTTGCTTGTACAGCGCGCACAATTGTAGTGGTTACCCACAAAACTGCAATCCACATCAATGGCTCTAATAAGTCGTCAAATATGCCTCTAACAGAGAATTCATAACCATCTCCAAGCAATACTTCTTCTGCTATTTTTAGGCCCTTGTCCAGGAATGAATATACAACCATTCCAAATACAGATAATACGATGAGTCGACCTGAGAATGACCCTTTTCTAAGACGTAAAATCATGAAACCTGCTGTAGATGTGAGGAAAGCGATAACAATCCATGCTAATGCAGAATGAAATACACTAACCCAGATTACTGAAACGCTTGTTGCAGTTGCTGCTCTATCAGAATAATTCTCCCAACCCGTAGCAACAGCAAAGATTGCACTAAACACCGTAGAGGTCCATAGAAGCGATGAAAACATCGCAGCATCGGTGTTCTCGCGCATTTCTTGTGCAATTCTTCCTACCGTTGTTTCAAGACCTAATCCCTTTGATAAGATAATCAAACCTAGAATTAGAGGTAAGGCCCCTACTAAAATACCGCCATAAGGCTCTGGAAGCATTATTCCTAACCCGAAGATTGCTAATACTGCTCCAAGTGGAACCAGCATTTTTGCTCTCCATTTTGGGTCTTCGAGTGCTTTTACAATGTAGTAATAAGTTCCTTCAATTCCCTTAGATTGCTTAACGATTATTTTCTCAACGTGGTCTATTCTGACCTGGCTTTGGATAATTGGTAAAACCGATTCATCCTCTGCTCCATCGGTAACCAGAATGGCTTGGTCTGGTTGAAATTCTGCTACCACTTCTTCCAATTGTGCAGCAATCGCTCTATCAGAGCGCATTCCAACTTTTTCATCACCTGTCAAGATTGCAATTTCAACCTCGTCTTCTTCGCTATCCATCTCAGCTAGATTGTCGTGCTGATGAAGAGCCCCAAGTATTGCATTTGTGTCACTTTCTTCAGGGTCAGCAATACCGAGACGTAATGCTGCGGTTAGAACTTGTTTTCTACCAATTACTGGACCTCGAATGGCGGTTTTGATACCAAGATCATTATCACGATCTACAGTCAGTACCAGCGTTCTTACCAAATTAACACCTCCGAAGTAATACACCTGAAGTGGCATTAGTTCATCAAGCATCTCCTATTTTGTCCGGAGCAACTGCGATTACTGTTTCTTCCATTTTTTTCCGACGGCGTTGTTTAGCACGCGTATACTTTAGCGGATGGTCCATCCATGGTTGGTCACACAAACGGTCATCTCCAGTTTGAACAGCACAATTGTGGTTTACTTTGAGTTTAGAACATCCCGAAGGAGTATATTCATGCTCGTAAAGATGTCCGACTTGATAGGTAGTTGTACCTTCATTGAAATCTGGTGCTGTCCTGAAGAAATCTACTGTAACCTCTTGAGGTAAACCCAAAGTTCTAGACATTGCTCCAAGGAATACACGTCCGAAATGATTTACATTTACTCCTTGAGAGAGTTCGGCAACTATCTTTTTCATACAGGGGGGCCAATCTTCTTCTCCTGCTCCTATTAGTGCAATTGTTTCAGCTGCTTTTGAAGCTACTAAGCCTCTAATCATGCCAACTGGTTCAGACAACCTTATCGAAAGACCTTCATCCATATTAGCCATTTTTTCAAATGCTTCTTTGACGATTTCTTGCTTTAACCTCTCGCGCAATAACCTAGCTAATTTTTTTCTTGAAGAGTAATTTTCTTCTTCGTGGAGTAATACCCATCCATCTTCGACATTACAATTAGCCAATCTCCAACGAGTACCTGTGATGCCCGTACATAATTCGATAAAATCGGATAATCCAATTTTCCATTCTCTATTAGAAACCATTTCAAATTCTGAAAGGTAGGTACTAGCAATGGTTGCAAGAGTTTTGCCGCCATCGTCCTTTTCGAGTATGCGTTGCGCTCTTTCTGCCTCTGCCTGAGCCCAGCGATTAATCAAGACCTCATCTTCGCTAGCACCAACTACCAATCTCGCATAATAAAATGAGAATGCCTCTAACAAACGCCCTTCTTCTGTATGAATATCGCCAACAGATGCAACTTCCACTCCTCCTTCGCCATCCACAGAGTCAACCAAACGTGAACGAGCGCGGATTCTTGCTTTATCCATCATATTACCATCGAGTAATTCGTCTAGGTCAATTTTGTGCCTAGCAGCCATTTCAGAAATCCATCCTTTAGCCTGTGGCAAGAAGGGATAACGAGCGAGTGTCACCTCATCGGTGAGGTCGGGAGTGACCATTGGCTTCGGCACGAAATCGATTCAATCACGATGGCTTTTGAACCCTCTTATTCATCAATGGAAAACTAGTCGCAAGAATCCATGAGACCCGTCTCATCTGAACTCGTCAGTATTCAAAGCGAGATTAGAGATGCTTTTCAATGGCCATTAGATTCTGACCAAAAAAGTGCTATTGCTCTGCGAAATGAGTGTAATAACCCAAGTATAAACCTCACCTTATCAGGAACTATATGCGTGGTAGGCGCTGCTGCTGAACCTGGTGTTGTAAGTGAATTTCCCATAATTGCTGCAGATGGGGCAATAGGTGCTGTAAAAGACCATTCTTCGGTTATTTTGGTAGTTAGTGATGCTGATGGCGAGCCATATTTGGACCAAGCTATTGATGCCAAAATCCCAATCTGCTTACATGCCCACGGGGATAATATCGACCAATGGAGAAGTGCAATTTCTAGATGGCCGAAAGACCATCCGTTGATATTAACTCACCAAACGCCACTAGAGATTGAAGGAATGTATAATCCCGGTGGCTTTACCGATGGTGACCGGGCGGTATGTATCGCTCTTGCTTTAGGTGCTGAAAATATTGAATTGGTAGGATTTAGTGCTGATGAAGTGGGGCCTTGGTCAGGAACAACAAATCAAATACAGAAAATTAAGAAATTGAAATGGATGCAGAGGGTATTGTCATTGATTGATATAGAGGTGTAATTATGAATTGGAACAGATTGAGTTGGGCCGTTATTCTAATCCTGATAAATGTCGCATGGGGATATATGGCGGATAATACTGCAACTCAAGATATCAATCGGCCTGGAGCCGAATTTGCAGAAGAAAGAGAGGCAAATGTCGATTCTTTATTTGGTGATTCTAAGATTCCGGCCGTCATCAAATGTTCTTTTGAATCAATTAATGGCCAAGATCTAGAGGTGGGGTATAAATTAATTTTAGATGGAAAGGTTGTCGCCAAATGGTCTGGAAACTCTTCTGAAAATTGCGAGGGATGGAGTGGTGAACTAGAACCTGGTGATTATGTATTTGAAACAACAAGTTTTGAGAATATAGAGACTACGATTTCGTTGGAATTACAACCTTTCGAACCTTTACGTTGGTATGGCCATATCATTCTTTCAGCCATGTTATTTTTGTTTGGGGGAGCCGAGATTTTAGTTCGCATGGTCATTCCTGAAAAGAAAGATAAGGTCAAGAATTCTTCATCATTAGAAATTGGATTTGAAGGACAGGCTCAAGAAAATGAAGGGATTTGGCAAGACCCGATTAGACCAAATTAGATGAAATCTGAAAGAGACATTTGTTTTGCTCTATCATTACTGAACAAACTATCAGCACTTTCTGCTAACCATTCAACATTTTGCCGAGTGTAATTATCTACGCCATATGTTGCCATGACGTGTTTTGTAACTTTGATATATTTGCGTACAGCACCTTCTGTTACAGTAAGGGCAAGGTTGCCATTACACAAATCACCTTCTGATTTCTTGACACCGAAATTGGCCATTCCCCTTCCTCCAAGAGCCTTGTTTTGGATACATTTGCCTGCCAATGGCATCCTTCGATAAGAATGGCCGCATTTCAAACAACGTACTTTTTGACGCGTAAAGGCGACAAGATTTCCACGTAAATCGGGTAGGAAATGTGACCTGATAACACTTGAAGCAACAGTCCTAACATTTACGCCACGTAATCTATGGCCTAGGCCCAATTGTCCATTCATTTTGTCAATCATACTCTCCAAGGTCTTGTACGCTGAAAGCGCGGGGCCTTGATCTATCAATTTTGTAGAATGTGTATAGCCGAGGCCTCGAATCGCTGCTACAGACCCAATTCTTCGTTCTACAAAATCCATTTTTTCTGCTAATTCTTTTGGATGAGGTTGGTCTAAAGTAGCCTCATAGAACCAGCGTTCATAGAACCAAGCCGAATCTACATTCAATGCTTCTTTATCCACCTCAGTAGGATTCAAACGAGTTGTTAGAACCAAAGGCGCATCCATTTGCCCTCCACGATTAGATGGTAAAATTTCACGGCTGAAGTTTAGTAGGCCATCCATCAATAACATGATTGCATCTTCGTCACCATCACAATTTCTTCTTTTAGAAGCGTGGAATAATGGATGCGCATATCCTCCAGAAGATTTAGTCCAGCCAATAATTCTTGAAAGCACACCACCGGAAGTATGTGGGGCGAGAGCGCAGATAAGATGGCCAACCAAATCTTCTGGTTTCTCGACGTGATAATATGGTTCAGCACCATAAAATTTGACGAGTAAGTCGTCGACAAATTGTGCTGCTCTAACAAAATAATCTGTTGCTTTTTCTGCAATAATAAAATCCTGAGGGTATAGTTCAAGCATTTGTGAATTAGAATTTAATTCCTCTCCGAAACAATCCCGGGCATATCCAAGATGTTTCAGTTGTTGCCACTCAACTCCGATTTCTTCTGGAGTAAAATGGGTTACTGGAACATCGCTCATATCGAATCTTACCGTTCCGTCCCTAAATACGGGCAATCCATGTTTTGCACGTAATAGGCCCTTTTCAATGGCTTCAGGGGTCTGATTTTTACTCATCAATTTTTTTGCGCATTTGACTTGTTTGGGAATTCTATCTATGCCAAGGCGCAATCTTGCATCTTCGATTAGTTTAGACAAGTTTATTGTCTGGAATTCTCCCCTACGTCTCGCATTTTTATTGTCAGGGTTTTCTCTTAACTCGGTTCTACCATTACATACCTGTCCTGGTAAATCTGCGCCATATTCGTCGACGTTGCGGTGATGACACCTAATCATCGGAGATTTGCGTTCACATACTGTACAAAATCTAGCACCTAATTGAACGCGGATTTCCTTTTGCTGTTCTGCATTAGCCAATAACCTCTGATTGCCCCCTGTGTTTTCAATTGGAAATAGAGAATGTGTGAAAGTTTTCTCTCTTGGTGCTGCTTTTTCTGGGCGTCCCATTCTGCAACCAATTCTAACCGGAGCAGAATGTTCCCATCGCAATTTAGAAGTGTTTCTAACCACCCAAAGAGTTCCATCAACTGAATGTTCTTCTTCCAGCAATTGTGCTTGGAGATATTTTTCAGAATCTTTTGGACCGGCATCAGGAACATTAGCGGCTGCTGCACGACCTATCTCATCGGTTTCTGAGATTCCTAATCCTCGCTGCCTAGCATCTGTTTCGGCAGCAATCCTTACTGTAGAACGCTTGTTTTCAAGAGCGCTTAATCTGGTTTTCTCAGCTTCCAAGATGTCTGCTGCGTTTCGCAATTGTTGGATTCTTGTTTCTACTAACTTAGTGGTATCTTCAATGCGTAATGCCTTTTTTCTATCGATTGAAAAGCCTAAACCATCTATCAAAGATTGCCATCCTTCAGTAAGGACAAGGTCGTCACCATCATGATGATGAGCGATTCCAAGCATTAATGCCGCACCTTTTGCTAATCCATGAATTCGTAAAATCCAAGAATTATTTACAGAATCAGAGAAGATTTTTTCACCGATTTCCATCGAATAACCCGGCATACTGCCGGCATCTAGTGCCGATTCCTCTTCGGGTAGTAATTTGTCCATTTCTGAAGATTTCCAATTCTTTACTCCATCGATAAATCTTAAACAATTATCTTCAATAATCGCCTCATCGATTATTTTTATCAATGGAGGAAGCCATTCGATGGGTAAATCAAGCCACCAAGGATTGTGAGGATATGGGAGTGATGTTGAGAATCTTAATGAAATTTCTTTACATGATTGCCATGGTAGTTTTAGAGAAATTAGCTTATCCCTCCAAGTTCTACGAATATGAAATCTAGAATCATAATCTGTGTTTGAATTAAGTGGTTTACCAGGTACCCCTTCAGGGAACTCAGATCTCTGGATAGAAGACATTCTACAGAAATCTTCAACCGCTTGTTCACTATCTAATGCATCGATTAGATCAGATGCCCACCAATCTTGAGAATATCCAGCAGGAACTAGTTTCTTGTTATTTTCCATAAATTCTCCATATCCAAGTAATAATTCCCCATTATCCCAAATCGATTTTACTTTTGGTTTGAGTTCTCGATATTCCTTTTCATCATCAATTCTCAAAAATGTGCCGTCTCTAAGGATTACCCACGGGCCTTCTGCAATATCACAAGGAGTGATCGCACAGGCTTTCCCCGGCCTCTCTATTTTCATTTGAGTACCGACTGTGATGAAGTCATCCATAGCTGCCATACTAGCCGGGTTACAAGACCCTGCGGCCAAACCAGATGGTCGTGCACGCCCATATCTTAGACGAAAACCGCCGGGTTGAAGAGGGCCGCCAAAAACAGGCCTTCCAGCAATGATATCTTTCATGAACTTATCAATTGGAGGGACTTTGTTACTTTTGAAACTGCTTTGATTTTCATCATTCTCATCTTCTTTTCCCTTGTTAGCAAAGGCGGTAATAAACTCCCATCCTGCGACATTCAAGCGTTCGGTATGTTTCTGGATTTTTGGAGCTTTAAGACACAAACCCTCTCCAATAACCAAGAGCACTCCTCCTCTAATTCGTGCTTCGTCAATATTACGAACACGCCCATAACCTGCACATTCTATCGATTCAGTCGATTCGCCATTGACCATGACTGGACAAGCCCGAACAATTGTTTCAATCTCTTCTGGAGGAGGCTTATACTGTAGATTTCCACGATACAAACCGAATTCTTCCTTGACTCGTTCAACTTCAGGGTCTGTTGGTCGATAAGCATCTACGCCTAATTCTCTTCTTATCATATCCGCAATCAATACTGCAAGGGCCTGAGCGGTCCCCCCTGCTGCACGAATGGGTCCTGCGAAATGCACCGATAGAAATTGTGAACCATCGAGATTGGAAAGTAATCTTACTTCGCTTATCCCTTCAAGAGGTGCAACCAGTACTGCCTCGGTCAAAATCGCTAATCCTACACGTATTCCTACATCGATACATTTACTCAATTCGTGCCCCTTGTCTCTAAGCCTTTTTGCGACCATTTGTGCCATTTTTATCGAAGTAGTCTCTCTATCATGTTCGGATAAAAACGCCCGTATATCATCTGCAACCTCTTCTCCTTCCAAGTGATGGATTAGCAGTTTTTCAGTACGGCTTGCTAAATCTGAGGCTCGCGGGATTTCTACTTCTGTGGTATGATCGAAACCTAATGATCGCATTTGTTCAGCGATCTGATAGGCTTCTTCTGTACGCTCATCAAGCCAATTCTGGTAAGAGTCCATTTCTTTGTCTAAACGCTTTATGTCTAAACCAATAAGTGGGTCGTGGACATCGCGAGCACCCTGTTCAGACATGGCAACGTTTCGTCCCTTTTCAGCGGTGGCTCATAAGGACTCTCCTGTATCTTGTTAATTGATATGCGAAGGTTCATTGACAGCATCCACATCCATTGTAACATGTCAGTCAATCCGGCACTACGTAATGACTCTCGTTGGCCCCTTCTTGTGGAGGCAGTAAGAGAGCTCGCTTTTCTAGATGGAGGCTCAGATGATGCTTTTACACTCGCAAGTGGAAGAAATAGTAGATGGTTTTTCGATATGAAACCTGTCATGATGAACCCTGACGCTGGAAGATTGGTTGGGGATTTAATGAATTTAAGAATTGATGAAATCGGTTGTAAATTTGTAGGAGGTCTTGAATTGGGGGCTGTTCCACTTACTGCATTAGTTGTCGCCACAGATCACTCGTCTGATAGACTTGGATTTATGGTTCGTAAGGAAGCGAAAGGACGTGGGGGGCGTAAAACGAATAATCCTCCTGGTGTTGAAGGTGCTTCTATTTCGGGAGGTGGTGATGTCATAATTCTTGAAGATGTAACTACGACGGGAGGGTCTGCGATTAAGGCAGTAAAAAGAATCGAGCAAGAGACTCCTTGCAAGGTCGTGGCTGTGATAAGTATTCTGGATCGGGAAGAAGGTGGCAAAGAAGCGTTTAGAGAAGCTGGAATCGCCTTTGAAAGCCTATTGGTTCGTTCAGATATTTCAGGTTGAGGGATTTAGTTGAAACTCTCACCAAAAGACGCCTCTTTGGAAGGTCCAACCGTTGTAGATTCAACCGCTCCTGAAGGATTGGTATTTCATTTCGCAGAAGGTGCAAAGCCTTTGGCAACTCCGTGGCAGGTTGCGATAGAAAGAGCTAGTATGTTAGCAAAATGTCAGCTCCCAGACGGAATTATACTCGACCCAGCGTGTGGAAGTGGAATTCAATTGTCTGCATATTGTGCAGTATTAGGAAGAGAGGGTTTGGGTATAGAATTGGATGAAAATACTGCTAAGGCTGCAGCGGCTAATTTACGCAGAGTTGCGGAGCAAGGTTTCGATTCTGTATTGTTAGAATCCAATATTAAAATTGGTGATGGAAGAATTGCCGATGGTGGTAAAAAGGTAGGATTTCTACATCTCGACCCAGCTCGTCCAAGAAACTCTCGTACACATGGAATTGAGGAGATGACGCCTCAATTACCTGAAATTTTTTCTTCGTGGAAAGATTGTTTGTCGATAGGTAAAAAGGGACCAGCAATACTGTTAGATCTATCTCCTAGAATCACGGAAAAACAACAATTGGAAGTTGAATCGATTGTAGAAAAATTTTGGCCTAATCTCGATAAAACTTGGGTCTGGACAAGTAGGGGCAAGGGGAGGGTTGACCGGCTTTCTCTTTGGCTTGGAATGGCATCAACACCCGGTGTTTCACGCCGATTTGTTCGAATCCCTCCACAAATGAAAGATCGCCCAATTATCG
>CEQO01091022.1_pt1 | contig 10989 bp, 11 predicted proteins | sample 531101 | NCBI WGS metagenome assembly CEQO01 (sample SAMEA2621272, study PRJEB7988) | marine metagenome | isolation source: saline water (ENVO:00002010), including
AAGCAGACTCGAGATGTCGTGTAAACAATGGGGTGTCATATAGTGGCGCTGTGGGTAAATTATTGATCAACTTGTCTTTGATGATTTTTAACTTTTCTGGGTGTAATGCTAGTTGGATAGCAAGTGACTCGTATTGCTCTTGGGTCGTGGTAATCAATTCCGGTAAATTAACGGCATTCAGAAGACTTGCGCCAACTCTGCTGGCAAAAGAGTTTCCAATACAACTTAATACCGGCAACCCCATTCTAAGTGCATCGCTAGCAGTAGTGCCCGCATTGTAAGGAAGTGTATCTAAAAAAAGATCTGCAATCCTATATCTTGCCAAATATTCAGTCATAGGCAAACGTTTTCCGAAAATAAGTCTATTTGGGTGAATACCCTTACGGACACTTTCTCTAGTTAAATTTATTTTTGCAGTTTTATTATCTTCCAAAAGTAGTAACACACTGCCTTCAACCTGTTTGAGTATCCTTGCCCATCCATCAAAAGTAGTTGGTGTTATTTTATAGGTGTTATTGAAACAGCAAAAAACGAACCCTTCCTCAGGAAGTCCAATATCTTCTCGGGTAAATATAGCATCTGGGATACATTTTTTTGAATCATTTACTTGATAACTTGGTAAATAAACAATCTTTTCTGAATAGTATTCTTTATTATTTTCAGGAATTATTGTTTGATCTGCTAATAAATAGTCATAATAGCTAGCGCCCATTGTTCCAAGATAACCAATATAACTTAATTGGATAGGTGCTGCTGACATTGCAAATATCCCGGTTCTGGAATCTCGGGTAAATCCTCCCAGATCTATCGCAATATCTATTTCAACCGACCTGGCAAGTATGGCTGCATCTTTATCAGACATCTCTCGGATATCATGAAAATGATCAACTCCTGTTTGAATTCTCAAATGCATTTCATCTTTGGCATCAGGACCATATGAAAAAGCATAAACTTCAAATTTATTTCTATCATGAATTTCGTAAAGTTCTGCAGTTAAATATGATACGGGATGATTTCTAAAGTCTCCAGAAAAATACCCAATTCGAATTCTTTCGTGCCTATTATTTCGGTTTATTTTGGTTTTTATATTTCTCTTTGGGTACTTCTCCTTAACATATATTTCTGAAGTTCTTCTATGAATAAGAGAATCGTCAACCAGAGACAGCATCTGAAGAGGATGAGAAACTATGTTTCCATTATTAATCTTATTTATTAATTCATTAAGATGTTTCTGATGGTTATTCCATATAAAAAGAGATCTTTTGGTATACGACAATTCGCCTAAGACAAAGTCCATATCTGGGTTTAGAGAGTTGGCACGTTCAAAACTCACCAATGCTTCGTCTAGTCGCTTGAGAAATTTTAGAGTAACACCACGATTAGCGTGCGCGTTGGCATTATTAGGATTTAAAGTAATAGCGCGATCAAGACTTATTAATGCTTCATCCAGTCGTTTGAGCTCATTTAAGATAAAACCTCGATTCGAATATGGATCAGCAAAATTCGGTTTTAAAGCAATAGCACGGTCATAACTTATTAGTGCTTCATCTAGACGTTTGTGGTCTAGCAGGGTATTGCCACGGTTAGAATGTGCCTCAGCAAAATCCGGTTTTAGAGCTATAGCATGATCAAAACTTTCTAGTGCTTCATCCAGTCGTTTGAGGTCTCGTAAGGCATTGCCACGATTATTAAGAGCATTAGTTTGGTTCGGATCTATTTGTAGAGATTCACCTATAATTTTTACTGCATCTTCTAATCTTCCTTTTTGGAGTGCAAGAGTTCCAAACATAGTTAATAGTGATACATTCGTAGGTAGATAGATGAGTAGTTTTTTATACTGAATTTCTGCTAGATCCAACTGACCCGAGTGATGTAATGCAAATGCCTCTTCGATCATCTCGTTTTGTTTTGGTGTAGGTTCTATAGGTTTTTTATGTTGCATGATTATGACGTATTTGATTGACTGTAAAATAATGAAATTATTATTATAATAACTACTAACATAGGTTTAAGTCTATTTACCCAATTTGCTGAGTATAGGTTTATTGTATGCATATGTAGAATTAAAAGTTTATTAGACTCCTCAACAACACCAAAATATGCTAGAGTTTCTGTATGAGAAATCTCACCATCACATTTCTGACTATTGTGTTCTGTCTCACATCCTCAATTGCGTTCAGTGAAACAGTTAAACCAGAGTTTTTGAAGGAACGTAATGGAATTATCTACAAGAAGAAGGTCTCTAACAAACCTTACTCTGGTTACGTGGAGGGTAAAAAAGAGAATGGATTCTTAGTGAGAGGAACTTACCAGAATGGTAAGAAAGAAGGTGTTTGGAAAACGTATGACTGGGATGTTCAGTTATGGACAAAAAGAACCTTCAAGGACGGTAAGTTAGATGGTATTTCGGAAACTTATTACGACAATGGTCGGTTAGAAAACAAAATAAATTATAAGAACGGTAAGATGAATGGTCTTTCCGAATTTTATGACGACAAAGGTCAGTTAAGGTTTCTAGAAACATGGAAGAACGGTAAGAAAGAAGGTGTTTGGGAATTGTATCATCAGAATGGTCAGTTATGGAAAAAAGAAACTTACAAGGACGATAAGTTAATCAAGACAGAGAAGTTTTAAGACTTACTAGTCCAACGCACGATAAACTGATGTACGACCTATTCCTAATTCCTTTGAAATCGCAGATGCACCTAAACCACTAAAGTTAGACTCCTCAACTTTATCAAAATATGCCAGAGTTTTGGTATGAATAAAGAAACCCCCAAAGTATCTCCTGACGATTTAGTTGTTCGTTATGGAATTACCTACAAGAAGTTCACTAACATTCCATTCACTGGTTATGTGGAGGGGGTACCAAAAGGGACTTATAAGAACGGTAAGAGAGATGGTGTTTGGGAAATGTATCACTTGAATGGCCGGTTATGGATGGAAGGAGCTTACAAGGACGGTAAGAAAGAAGGTGTTTGGGAAGAGTATGAAGACGATGGTCGGTTATATAGAAAGGGAAGTTACACGGACGGTAAGGAAGAAGGTGTTTGGGAATTCTATTACCAGAATGGTCAGTTATATCAAAAAGGAACCTACAAGAACGATAAGAGAGATGGTGTTTGGGAATTTCATAATGAGAATGGTTCGTTATCATCCAAAACAACTTACAAAGACGGTGAGATAATTAACATAGAATAATTTTAAGACTTACTGTTCTAATGCACGATAAACTGATGAATTAAGGATAAAGTAAGTAATGGATCCTATGACCACCGAATCCCACCAATCCATCACCGTGGAATAGTGGTGTAGGGGGGTAAGTTTACACTTGATTCCCTATTGAACTAAACTATTACTCATCTTTCTCTAGATTACCCATTTCTATAATTTCGTCTATATGTCTATTGCAACCTATACAAATATTCTCCTCATTAAGAGTACATGTCCCGATACAGGGACTATCTCTCCGTATATCCTCTTTAGTTCTTTTCATTTGGCGTAACAAGATATCTCTCCACAACCATTTATATCTACCTGATTTGTTTCAAACTTACCCATTAAACTTAACTACGTATCATCTGAAACCTTCCAAATGAGTTTTTGGATATAAGAAGTATTATGATTTATAAGTGATATATACAATGCTCTTCCTCATTTTAGTTCAATTACTATACTTTTGGATAACTTCATTAGTAGAGTTAAATTCTAGTTCAAAAACAACTCTATTATATTTTAATAATTAGGGGGAAATTATGAATATATGCGTCGTATCAACTTTTGACGGTACCACTGATGACTATATGGAGATGTTTAATGTCACTAAAGAAAAGGCAGCAGATTTTTTCACTGATTACGATATAGGTATTATAAGAGAAGGAAAGATTACTTTGATGATTCACATAACCGATATGGAAAAATTTCAGAAATTAATGACTTCTGAAGAAATGCAAGCATGGGATACAAAATTCAATTGTGTTGATGAAGTCTATTCTTTAGAAAAAATGAATTAATAAAAAATTGGAGGGGTTCAACTACAATCACTACTTCGAACCACTCCGTATCCGTGTAATAGTGGGTTCGGTGGTAAGTCATCCACAGAGTCCAACACAGAGGTTAACCCAATTGATTATTGATTTATATAAGTCTGTGATAGGAAAAGGTGATATTATTCGTTACTGCACTCCTCTAAAGTCAGACTCCCCAACTTCACTAAAATATGCGAGAGTTATACAATGAGAAAACTCAACATCATCATCTGTCTATCATTTGCTTTCATTCTTGGAAGTGCAGGAAGTAGTGCTGCTTTGCCTCAGTGTTCAGCAGAGTCAGATTACTGGAATAACTGTTTTGGAACTAGAACGTATGATAATGAATATAAATACGTTGGTGAATTCAAGGATAACAAGAAACACGGACAAGGCACTTATACTTGGGCGACTGGAAACAAATATGTTGGTGAATTCAAGGATAATAAAATTCATGGAAAAGGAACTTTTACCTCTGCCGATGGTGAAAAATACGTTGGTGAATTCAAGAACAATCAAATTCACGGACATGGCACTCGTACCTATTCTGATGGAAGGATAGATGAGGGTGTATGGGAAAATAATAAATTCAAATATACGCAGTCTGTGGCTGAATACCGTAAAATAAAACTTGCTGAAAAAAAAGCACTTGAAAAAAAACAACTTGCCGAAATAAGAAAGCGTGAAAAACAAGAACGTGATAAAAAACTTGCGGAACAGAAAAAACAAAGAAAATTAGTAGCCCAGGCAAAACAAGGAAACGCCGATGCTCAATTTACTCTGGCTGTTATGTATGAGAACGGGGATGGTGTCCCACGAGATGAAAAGACTGCTATGAAGTGGTACCGACTTGCAGCAGAACAGGGGCACGATGATGCCAGTGAAAGGTATAGCACATTTATTTTAGAGGATATTATTTATAAAAGTGATGTTCGGGCATTAGTAAATCTTGGTGACTCTTTGGAAACAGAATGTAAAAAAGATATAAAATGTGCCTTTATAAAAATATGGACATATATTGATATTACTAAAGATGATCATCTATCAGCGGCTGAAATTGCTCGGTTCCAAAGAAATATTGTAAAGTTTGCTGCAGCAGATGAGGGTGAAAATGTATTGGAGACTGAAGACTTCGCGGCAATCCAGTTAGCATCAATAATATTTTTGCCAATTACTGCATCATCAGTTTTGAATAGTTTTGATTACGATAATGATGGGTTGCTCTCAAAAAATGAAGTTTTTGGGGATACAGAGTTTTCTAAATTAGTAGGAATTAATATAGATATATTTTCAAATGGCTTTGAATTTAAATCTCTGGGAAAAAAATTGCAGGACGCTATGGAAGTAATTCCATTGCTTAAATAAAAGATAGTATTCAATAAAATTATTTACCCCAATTTTTTTATAGTCTGCCAGGGTTTTAAAATGAATAAAAACACTTCGACAATTACTCTATCTGATTTGGTAGAACGTGACGGAATTACCTACTTTAAGTTAAATAATTTTCCTTTTAGTGGCTCTGTAAAGGGCAACCAGGTAGGAACTTACAATAGAGGTTTAAAAGAAGGTCTTTGGGCATACTATTATAAGATGATGGGGCAGATAGAAAGAAAGGGAACCTATAGTAAAGGTTTTAGGCAGGGTATTTGGAAAACGTATTTCAAAAATGGTCAGTTATACAGCAAAGGAACTTACAGTGACGGCAAAAAACAAGGCCTTTGGGAATATTTTCATAAGAATGGTAAGAGATGCCGTAAAGCAACTTACATTGATAACGCAGAAGAAGGTATTTGTGAATATTTTGATAAGAATGGTAGGCTAAAATACAAAGAAATGTACAAAGACGGTATGAAGATACCAGACTAACTATCCCTATAAACGATAGAGTGAGTATAATCTGAATACCTGCGCTCCTTGTTATCCTAACATTTACCAATAGTGATAAAGTAGGGAAAACTATTTAGTATAATCACCTTACCTATCCATTAAAACTAGAGCCCCTATTTAAATCAAAGTCAGCTAGTATTTTCGAATGAATAAACTAACTATCATAGTTCTTGCTATTGTATTCTGTTTAACTACCTCGATTGCTTGGAGTAAAACTGATGAAGTTTTGGTTCCAAAAACTTTAATTTTAGAAGCTAGGAAGTCTGAAGAAACCTATCGCTTGATAAACTCTCTATTTACTCAAGGTGGTAATGCAATTGAGGTTTCAGATTGCAGTCATCCACAGTTTGGACCACATATAACTCAGAATTTTGATAAAAACCTTAAAAAATATGTATTCCGTTTTCATATTCATCGGGACCATGATTCTGATAGATGTAAGTTATTTGGACGCCAAAGAACTGAAATCAAAGTATACGATAAATCCCCCGACTGGTTAAAAGCCAGGAAACAAAGTAAATTTATTTATAAATGGAAGTTTAAATTAGATGAAAAATTTCAGTCTTCTCGATATTTTACACATTTGTTTCAGGTGAAGGCTGTGGGCGGTTTATATTTTAAACACCCAGTGATTACATTTACCACTCGTAAAGGGCTTGCAGGTCAAGAAGATAAATTTGAACTTCGTTATGGAACTAAACATAAAAGTGAAAATATTCTTGTTGCACAATTATCGCCTTTTTTAGGCAAGTGGTTACAAGTAGTTTTTGAGGCAACATTTGCAGAAAAAGGTAGACTTTTTGTAAAAATAACTTCTCTCGAAAACGGTACTGAATTACTTAGCTATAAAAATACATCCATTAAAATATGGAAAGATGAATCCAAATATTTGAGACCGAAGTGGGGGGTTTATAGGAGTTTAAAAGATAAGAGTATGCTAAGAGATGAAATTATAGATTTTGCTGATATTGAAATTCAGGCTAATTAGGGTAAGAAATCCGATTAGTGCATCGTTAATAGTTGATATATGAATGAGTGCAAATGTTATTTGATTTAATAGTTATCAGTTTTCATATGGGTAAAGTTGTTTGAATGAATTTTTATAATTTACGAGATAAGGTTAAAATATGTGTTTACGGCTTTATAGATATTTAATTGATATCTGTTATTGATTGAGTGGAGTGTAACCTTGCGATGTTTCAGTTTTCATCATTAAAGTTGCCTATTATTCAAGCGCCTATGGCAGGTGGTGTTAATACGCCTAGATTAGCTAGTGCTGTTTCTAATGCTGGCGGTATAGGTAGCTTTGGATTTTCCTACAGTAAACCTGATAAAATTAATAAAGATTTAATAGAAACCAAGGCGCTTACAAATGGTGCTATTAATGCCAACTTTTTTGTTTTTAGCGATGTGGAATTACCGAGTAAAGAATTGCAGAGCGCTGCTTTAGAAGCAGTAAGGAGCTTACCAATAGACGGTGATTTTAACGTTTCTATTCCACAAGAACCTTTTTTCCCTGATATTGAGACCCAGTTAGACCCGATTTGGGAGCATTGTCCAGAGATCCTTACATTCCATTTTGGTATTCCCAAGAAGTCAATTATTGAAAGGGCTCTTTCCTTAGGGATTAGTGTAGGAATAACTGCTACTAGTGTAAAAGAGGCATTAGAAATCGAAAGAGTCGGAGCGAGCTTTATTATTGCGCAAGGTGTTGAAGCAGGAGGTCATAGAGGTACTTTTAATCCTGAAGGAAAAGATGATAATTTATCTCTTGCTGAATTAGTTAACAAACTAGTTAATGTAACTTCAATACCGATTGTAGCTGCAGGAGCTATTATGACTGGTGCCAATATTGTTGCGGCACTTAAGATAGGAGCAACTGCCGTACAAATGGGAACAGCATTTCTATGCTGTGAAGAATCAGGAACATCAGAATCTCACAAAGAGTTTTTACTAAATAAGAAAAATAGAAAAACCTTATTTACTGAGTCATTCTCTGGTCGGCGCGCACAAGGCATTGAAAATGAGTTTATAAAGCTTATGGAAGGTAAATCTATTCTTCCATTTCCGATTCAAAATACTCTTACCAATTCAATTCGAAAGTTAGCAATTGGTATTAATGACGGTGAATACCAGAGTTTATGGGCAGGCCAAGCCTATGATAAAATACGATCGTTACCGGCTAATGAATTAATGATTAAATTAGAAGAGGAAATTAAAAAGTTCCAATAGAAATAATGAGTAACTATATAAAAGTATTTGAAATTTTATTAATAGGGTTTTTATTTCCTCTTTCTATAATTTATTTTGGATTAAGCAAATATATTTTATTTTTTATATGGATAGTTTTTTTCTACACTATTTTTGTTTATCTGTTTTTTTATAAAAGTAAAAAAATCCTATTTTATGTTTACGAGGTTAAATATAATTTTAACCTAAATTATTTTTGTATAATAATTATTAGATGGATCGTTTTAAGTATCCTTCTTTACTTCTTTACTGCAAAAATTTTCCCAGAAAAATTGTTTATTATACAAAGAGAAAACCCTACAGTAATGTATGCAGTTCTATTTTTGTATCCCATTCTTTCTGCATTTCCACAGGAATTCATCTTCTGTACTTTTTTTTTTAAAAGATATGAAAGTCTTTTTAAGAAAGAATATATATTGATATTTATGAGTGCCTTAATATTTTGTTTTGCTCATGTTTTTTTTATTAATTGGGTAGCCCCATTATTAAGTTTATTTGGCGGGCTTATGTTTGCATCTACTTACTCAAAAACCAACTCATTGCTGTTGGTGAGTATAGAGCACGCATTATACGGAAATACCCTATTTTTTATTGGTTTGGGATGGTTTTTTTGGGGGGGATCTGTTTAAAAAAATTATAAATTTAGATGTTCTGTGATTTTTTTTAAATTTAAATAATATAAAATATTGATATATTCATTTTTTCTCGATTAATCAGTGATATATACGTTTTACCATAGGTGGTATCTTATCAATATTATTAATAGAGTTAATGGCATCTTCTTTGCTTTTTCAATAGACCGCGACTAGCCATTTGTTATCTTCATTCTTACCAATTTCTCTGTATAAAAATGCAGACTGATTCCTAGTAAATTCATCTCCAACTTTTTTATTAATTATTAAGCCGCTTTAATTCTTAACTAGATATCATATGGCCTTAATATATGGGAGTAAATTTGGTGGCTCCCAACCTTGTGGTTTTAAAACTTTCCCATCCTCCCTCTTTATAACCTTACCTGTACTACTATCAATTTTAGCAAGGTTCGTTTTAAGAACTTCTTGCCAGGCACCTTCAGCATCAGCTCCCATAGAATGTATTGCTCCGATAGTTACGACTAGAATATCAATTAATGCATCAAGTTGTTCTACTTCATCATTTTCTTGTATAGCAGCATTTAGCTCTTCAACTTCTTCTTTAATTAAATCTCTGTATAGAGCATATTGTTCTTCATTTTTGATTCCATTGGTTGTTTGGTCACATGCTTCCATAAATACTCTTTGATCGGAAAAAGGGTTTACCATACCTGTATCCTTTAATTTAAATATTATTAAGGTTTCATATAGTGGGTTAGCTTACTATTCTTGTTTAAGCTATTTACATTTTTTTCTATATTTCTTTTACTTTCTTTATATGTTTTTCAAACGCAGTATCAGCAAACTAAAAAAAATAAAAAACAAACTGCGTATTGTTAAATCGGGATAGATAAATGACTGCTGCAAAGCAATATAATAATAATTCAAGCCTAGCGCCATTCTATTTCAGAAGTTTTCGTTTTCAGTGGTCAGCGGATTTAGGTACTGCGTGGGCTTTTGAAATGGAAACTATCATTCTGGGTTGGTATATTTTAGATGAAACCGGCTCAGTACTCTTACTAACCATTTTTGCCTCACTTCAATTTCTTGGAACGCTTATAGCGCCATTAATAGGGGTGTTAGGTAACAGAATAGGCTACCGAAATGTACTCTGTTTTCTTAGACTTGTTTTTACACTTCAAGCAACAGTAATAATGATTTTGGCAATTAGTAATTATCTCTCTCCGTCTTATGTTTTTGCAATAGCTTTAATTATGGGTATTTTTAGACCATCAGATTTAGTTATGAGATATGCTCTCATTGGGCAAACAATTCCGGCTAAGAACCTAACTGGTGCAATGAGTATTAATCGAATGACGACTGACTCGGCACGTATTGCAGGAGCTTTGGCTGGGGCTGGTACTGTAGCCGTGCTAGGGATTAGTTCTGCTTATTTAATAATAGTCATATTATATGCAACCAGCTTATTTTTATCATTTGGTATATCTAAATTAAACCTAAATCATAAATCTTCAGATACAGAAAAATATTTACAAAATCCTACTAGTCCCTGGAGAGACCTTAAAGATGTTTTTATTTATGCTGCTAGGACGCCACATTTATTAGCTGCCTTGATTATTGCATTTTTAGTAAACCTCACTGCTTTTCCGTTAACTGCAGGACTTTTACCGTTTGTGGCTAAAAATATTTACTTAACCAATCAAGCAGGTCTGGGGTATCTTGCGGCAAGTTTTGCATTTGGAGCAATGATAGGGTCAGTAATATTAACACGTATTGGTAACGGTGTTATGAGCGGTCGTATGATAATTATTTTTTGCTCCCTATGGTATGTAATGTTATTTATATTCTCTCAATTTAATAATCTACAAATTGGAATACCAATTCTTATAGTCACTGGTTGTGTGCAGGGTTTGGGGCTAGTTCCAATGTCAGCAATGTTAGTAAGAACTTCTGATAAACGATATAGTGGAGGAATTCTTGGCTTAAGAATGCTTGCGGTTTATGGGTTGCCCATAGGCTTACTTATTGCTGGCCCAGTAATCACTTTTTTTGGCTATAAAACTATGGTTGCGATTTATTCATTATTTGGTCTTACATCGATTGGTTTAATTATGTGGCGTTGGCATGACCATCTGTGGGCCAAAAATTCACCACCTAATTTAAGATAAATTTATAAGGTATTGTTAATAAATACTTTTTATAAATTAATATCAAAATAAAATTTCTGAATG
>CEQO01023644.1_pt1 | contig 10953 bp, 10 predicted proteins | sample 531101 | NCBI WGS metagenome assembly CEQO01 (sample SAMEA2621272, study PRJEB7988) | marine metagenome | isolation source: saline water (ENVO:00002010), including
ATATTTAAGCAGTAAATAAACGTCTTAAAAAGTACTGAAAAAATATTTTTAGAATAACATCATTTATCCTCTAAAATAATTTTCTCATGTTAAAATGTGGATTTATATGAGATGTAATTATTTAATATTTAAGTCGAAACAGTATTAGTCTCATGATTTAAACAACATTTTTCATTGTCACATTGACAATATTTTAGATTGTACAAATGTAATAAAGCTAAAGTGATACCTGCAGCGTATGTGATATTTTGATTCATGTAAAATAATTGAATTGCTTTATTCATTATAGATATGAAAAATAAAAACCATGTTATCCATAATGCTATTTTTATTATTTTGTTGGATGATGTTTGAGTTGATTTAAGTATTGCAAAAAAAGAAATTACTACAAAGATATAATCAATTGATTGCCACCATGTTGGTGCTCCTGCACAACATACCATTGTACATGCCTGCGTGATAAAAATAAATGGCGTTGCGATACAATGTATTAAACAGAGTATACTTGCTATAGAACCAATGCTGTCAGGTTTATAGATTATTGATTTCATTATGCTTTAGATTATCAAAAAGATTTCAAATATAATTATTTAATTGCAACAATGTTGCAATTGCAGATTAAAATTTTTGAAATAAATTTATGTGATAGTTACTCTTTCGATGAGCCAAAATAAACCAATAGCACCGATTATAATTGATGATACAAATCTTACTTTATCCATTTGGAACCTTTTGGTTAGAAGTAGATTCATTAACAAAAAAGCAAGTATTAAAATAGATAATTGACCCAATTCGACTCCTATGTTGAATGCTAGCAATAAGGATATGAAATTTTCTTTAGGTAATCCATAATAACTTAAAACTGATGCAAATCCAAGTCCATGAAGTAAACCAAAGCTAAATACAACTAAATATCTCCAATTAGTAGGTTTTTTAAACACACAATTTTCTATAGCAATCCAGACTATAGAAAGAGCTATAAGAGGTTCGACTATGCTGCCGGGTATCTTAATTAAACCTATTGAAGCAAATGCTAATGTAATACTATGTGCAACAGTAAATGCTGTAACTTGTAATAATAATGCACGAAAATGTAAACAAGAGAAGAACAAACCTAATACAAATACAATGTGGTCAAATCCTTTCGGGATAATGTGTTCAAAACCAGCTTTCGTAAATATTGTAAACTTTTTTTCGAAAGACATTGCTCCTAATCGACGCATTCGTAGTCTTTTTAGTGCAGCATTATATTCTGCGTCTATTGTCTCATTTTCAAAAGTGAGTTGTCCTTGTTCAATTTCTGCAATCACAAGGTCTTCTGGATTATGAGAGTAAACTGTTAGGCTAAAACATAATAATATCTTAAAGAGAATTATCTTAAAAAGTCTCATAAATATTAGAGATGTTTTTTAAACAAATAGTCTGTATATCTGAAAAAAAACTTGGAATTATTCGCATAATATTTATTCCATCATTCCGTTCAGTCCTCTGACTTTTAAAAGAGGTTCAATTATGGGTTTTCGACCACGAAATTTGACATATAAATCCATAGCTTCTTCAGTGGATCCTTTTTCATAAACGTGTGTTCTCAATTTTTCAGAAAGGTTAGTGTCAAAAACATTTCCAGATTCTTTAAAAGCTTCAAATCCATCAGAATCAAGAACAGCAGAATGAACATAGCTGTAATATCCAGAAGAATATCCGCCAGAAAAAATATGAGCAAAATAAGTACTTCTGTATCGTGGAGCTATCTCTTTAATTAATCCATATTTATTGAGGGACTGTTGTTCAAATTTATTAGCATCCTTCAGAGCTTCTTCACCAGAGATAGTATGCCAATCCATATCAAGTAGAGATGCAGCAAGGTATTCGGTATTAATAAAACCTTGATTAAACTTAGAAGCTTTCAATAATTTATCGATTAAATCATCAGGTATTGGTGTTCCAGTTTCGTGGTGCGTTGCAAACGATTTTAGAATTTCAGGTTCGCTAGCCCAGTGTTCCAGTATTTGTGCAGGGAATTCCGTAAAATCTCTTGGTCCTGATGTTCCTGCCATACTACCATAGGTAACATTAGTTAAAATACCATGCATAGCATGACCAAATTCATGAAACAGGGTGATTAAGTTTTCAAAACTTAACAGTGAGGGATTTTCACCCACCGGGGCAGGAAAATTACATACGTTTACTACAATTGGACGCTCTCTTCCATCTAGATTTGACTGTCCTTTAAAACTACTCATCCATGCTCCACCACGTTTATTAGAACGTGTAAAGTAATCTCCTATAAAAATACCAAGATGACTTCCATCCTTATCATTAACTTTCCAAATACGTGCATCTGGATGATATAAATCAATATCAAAAATTTCAGTAAAGGTAATTCCCCATAATTTATTCGTTGTATTAAAGACTCCTTTTAGTGCATTATCTAACGATAAGTAAGGTTTTATAGCAGATTCATCTAAATCATATTTGTCTTTACGGACTTTTTCTGCATATTGCCACCAATCCCACGCTGCTATTTTAAAATTATAACCTTCAGAGTCAGCAACTGCTTGCATGTCTTCAACTTCTAATTTAGCTCTATTTAATGCTGGTTTCCATAATTGAATTAATAAGTTATATACTTCTTCAGGAGTTTTTAGCATCCTTTCTTCTAAAACAAAGTGAGCATGAGTTTTATATCCCATTAAATTCGCTTTTTCAGCACGTAGTTTTGCAATTTGAGATGCAGTCTTTTTGTTATCAGTTTCATTATTATTATCGCCACGCATTATATAAGAATTATACAACTTTTCTCTTAAGTCACGGCGAGTAGATTCAGTTAAAAAAGGATACATGCTAGTACGATGTGGTGTAAAAACGTATTTGTCTTTATATCTTGCTTTTTCTGCATCTGTTTCAGCTTGATCCATTTTTTGAATTGCTGCTTCTGCAGCAGCAGCAATTACATCATCAGATAATCCATCTAGGTCACTTTTGTTTAAAATCAGCTCAAATCCATTCGTTTCAGCTAAAAGATTCTGTCCAAATGTTGTTGTAAGTTCAGATATATTAGAATTAATTTCAGTAATTTTTAATTTTTGCTCATCGTTTAAAAGTGCACCGCTACGCACAAATTGTTTACGAGTATCTTCTAATAGTTTATGTTGTTCTTGTGTTAATTCTAAGTTATTTTTTTCTTTCCATAATTGTTCTATACGGAGAAATAATTCTTTATTCAATATAATCTTATCATAGTGAGCCGATAGTACTGGACTTAATTCACGTTGTAATTCTTGTAGTTGTGGGTTTGTGTTAGACCCTGCTAAATTAAAAAAAGTACGTTGTACTTTTGAAAGCAGTTTCCCTGATCTTTCTAATTCTTCAATTGTATTAGTAAATGTAGGTGACTCAGAATTTTTAACAATTTTATCAATTTCTTTGAGGTTCTCCTCCATGCCTTTTTCAAATGCTGGCATATAATGTTCATCTTCAATTTGAAGAAAAGGAGGAATTTGGTAAGCGGTATTCCATTGTTCAAAGAAAGGGTTAGTAGTATTTTTTTTTATATTTTCTTGACATGAAAAAATAAATAAGACTCCGGTGATAAAAAGTAGATGTTTCATTTTTTAAAATATTATTTAGAATCGTAAATATAGTTTTTTTCATGTATGGAAAAAACATGTTATTAGAATTAAATTATATTCTGAAATTATTATTTTTGCAACCATGATTAAATTAGATAAAGTTTACAAGGCATTTGATAGTCATCAAGCATTAAATAATTTGTCTCTTAATGTTGAGGAAGGTGAAATATATGGATTGTTAGGTGCTAATGGTGCTGGTAAATCCACTACATTAAATTTAATTTTAGGCTTTTTAAAACCAGATAAAGGCTTAATTAATTTAAGTGATTCTTCTTCTCATTCACAAATTGGTCTTGCTATGATTGGTTATATTCCAGAAAATGTCAATCTCTATCCATATTTAACTGGTATTGAAAATTTAGATTATTTCTGTAAACTGTCAGGATTTAGTTACACTAATAAAGAATTGTTAAAATTTCTAGAAGATTGCGGATTACAGTCTGAGGCACATCATAAATGCATCTCTGAGTATTCAAAAGGTATGAGGCAAAAAGTAGGTATTGCAATTGCGTATGCAAAAAAAGCTAAGGTTTATCTTTTAGATGAACCTGCTAGTGGTTTAGACCCTTTGTCTAGTAATGAGCTGTCAGAACTGCTTAAAAAACTTGCAGATAATGGGGCTGCAATTTTGATGGCGTCTCATGATTTATTCAGAGTAAGAGAAACGTGCCATAAAATAGGTATTTTAAAGAATGGTTCTTTAGTTAAAGAAATGCAAGCAAATGATATTACCTCTGAGGAACTTGAGCAAGTATATATTAATTTCATGAAAAGCTAATTCTTTTTTTTGACATGAAGCATCTTTTATTTAATGAATACCAACGCGTTTTTAGAAATAATTTATTTATAGTTCTTATCTCTATTTTTGCTATTTCGTTAATTCTAACAACTTACTTTGGTGTTGTGCATAACAAAAAGCAAATTGTGGCTCAAAAAGAAGCTCAAGAGCATGTGAGAGAACAATGGGATGAAAGAACTCATGGTAATCCACATCAATCAGCACATTTTGGTAGTTATGCTTTTAAACCAAGTAATATTTTAAATAGTATTGACGAAGGTGTGAACTCTGTTACTGGTAATGTAATTCGTTTAGAGGGTCATAGACAAAATGAAGTGATGTTTTCAGAAGCATCACAGTCGTTGCAAATTTCCACATTTGGAAAACTTAAACCATCTCTTTTATTGCAGTTTTTAATTCCATTATTGTTAATCTTTCTTTCTTTTAGTAGTTACACACAAGAACGTGATAGTGGTAGATTAAAATTATTACTTGTCCAAGGGGCCAGTTTACAAAACATACTTTTTTCTAAAATTATTAGTGTTTGGCTTATAGGTCTAGCATTGTTGTTGTTGACAATATTAGTACAGATAATTTTCAATATTAGCTATTTAAATCTTGACACAATCTTTAGACTTACTTTCTTTTTATTAAGCTATAGTCTTTATTATTTTATTTTGATTAGTTTAACTATTTTATTTTCAGTTGTTTTTAAAAATAATACAGGAGCATTATCATTAACAGTTGTCGTGTGGGTATTATGGGTTATTTTTTTACCAAAAACAATTGGAAATACGGTAGAAAAATTCCAGCCTTTACCGACACGAATCGAGTTTCAAAATCAAATGAAGAACGACAGATCCAAAGGTCTTGATGGGCATAATCCATCTGATGAGAGGCAAGAGGCTTTAATTCAAGAGACATTAATTAAATATGGAGTTGATAATTTAGCTGAACTACCTGTTAACTTTCGAGGAATATTAATGCAGGCTGATGAAGAATATGGTAATAGTGTATGGGATAAACATTTCGGAGCTCTTTATGCAACATTGCAAATACAGAAAAATATTTACCAATTTAGTGGTCTTGTTAATCCTTTTGCATCTTTACAAAGTTTAAGCATGGGTACTGCTGGAACAGATATGTTTCATCATTTAAATTTTCTCCGTCAAGCAGAAGACTATAGACGAGAGCTTATTAAAAACTTGAATAACAAATGGAGAGATGGTGGTTGGGATGAAGTTTTTTTTCAATCAATAAAAGAATTTGAATATAAAGTGCCTAATTTTTTAACATTGATAAGTAAGTATTTTCTGGATATTTTATTTTTGTGTTTATGGCCTATAATACTATTTTTTGTAATTCAGTTTCTGTCTAAAAAAACTACTATTTTATGAAATTTTTCAATGTTTTTTTATATGAATTTCATCATTTTAGAAGGAGTACTGCTAAAGTTCTGACTTATTTAATTTTTGTATTTGCTTGTGTATATTCTATCTATAGTGGTTTTGACTTACAAAATAAACAGAAAGCAACAATTGAAGATATTGAATTTAAACAACAACAAGAACTTTTGTTTGTGTCAAATTTTTTCAACAAACTCACAGTTTTGCCAGCCGCATTAGATGTTTTAGGATATATTCCAATTTCTGCTACCAAGAAACCATCACCTTTAATGCCTTTAGGTATTGGGCAAGCAGAACAGTATGGGTATTATAAGAATATTACTAATTGGAGTTCCACTTATGACAATGACATGGTTGAAGAAATTGCAAACCCTGAAAGGTTAGTGAATGGTAATATTGACTTCTCCTTTCTTGTTATTTTCTTGCTTCCCATTTTAATCATTATTATGACGTATAATATAAAAGGTCTTGAGCAAGATTTCCGATTTGATAAACTTATTAAGATTCAATATGGCTCTGTTTCACAATGGATTTTTATTCGGTTTAGTTTTTATATTTTGCTATTACTTTTGACAGTGATTTTTTTTATGGTATGTGTTGCTGTTATGAACAATGCTATAGGTACTTATTTATTTGAATTAACATCATTAATTTTTCTTTTAGTTGGATATGTCCTGTTTTTTGCTGCTATTTTTTATTTCATCGTACTTCGAAGTTATGGTAGTAGTGCAATAGCTTTTAAAATGATCAGTATATGGTTATTGTTATGTGTTATTATTCCAGGAGCTGTACATCAATTTGCGAGTATCGTCCATCCTGCTCATTATATGACAGATTATTTAGATGCTAATAGGGAAGAAGCTTATGAAGTTTTTGAATTACCTCTAGATTCAGTGTATTTGCGTTTATTCAATGTTTATCCTAATCTATCTGAGACTAAACATGCTAAAACAAATGAATTGAATAGAGATTTTAGAAGGAATGCAATTTCTGCTATTGTAAATAACATGAACAAAATAGCAATTGAGAAAATAGAGGAGAAGAATAGTGAAAAAAATCAATTAATTCGTGCTACTTATTGGTTCAACCCTGTTTCATATGTGCAAAATCAATGGAATCATTATACTGCTACGGATTATTACTCTTATAGAGATTATCGTATTCATATTCAAGCAACTCTTGATACAAAATTAAGACTTTTAAATTTTGAATCTTGGGATGAGAGAAAAGTTACAGTAGCAGTTTATGAAAATTATTTAAAGGAGTTAAATGTCGTCAGTGATTAATGTATGTTGTGAAATAACTTTTTAATCTACACATTTTAGGAATTATTTATATTAATGAGAAAATTACACTTTCTATTATTTTGTTTGTTTATATGTTCTTGTGGGCTAAAAAAAAATTTATCTTATTCCTCAGAGTATATAACACCTGCTGAGAATTTTAAAAAAAACAAAATAACGTTTGAGTTAGATTATAGTGATGAAAACAATTGGGCTTTTAGATCGGATTTACATAATTCTAAAAAACTTATACCTAAAAACTATAAATTTAAAAATGAAAAAAGTTTTGATGTTTCAGTTTTTTACATTCATCCTACTTCTCTGTTTTCCTCTAACAATTGGAACGCTGACACACTTCATTTCAGTGATAATCACCTTATAGATTTATGCTTAGAAAATCAAGCATCTGTTTTTGCTGGATTATGTGATTTATATGCCCCTCACTATAGAGAAATGCATATTTATTCATATACTGATACTGTCAATGGGATACAGGCATTTAATCTTGCTTACAATGATGTTTTGTCATCATTTAAGTATTTTTTAAACAATATTACAACAGACAAATTTATTATAGCATCTCATAGTCAAGGAACAAATCATGCCAAAAAACTTATAAATGAATATATTTTTCCTAAAAAGGAATTACTAGATAGATTAATTTTGAGTTATTTAATTGGTATGGACATTAGTAATGATGAAATGTCAATTGAATTATGTGAAGACCCAGATCAATTATATTGTTTTCTTAATTGGCGTTCTTTTACTGAGTCATATTACCCTCATGATTGGAATTATGGTGATAATTACACATCAATCAACCCTATAACATATAAGAACAATTGTTTATGGAGTGATAGAAGTGAACATAAAGGAATGCTATTTCCCAATAAAAAAATTTTTTTCAAAAAAAGTTTATCAGTATGTAATGAACAAGGGTTGTTATGGGTGAAGTTGCCGAAAAATATTTTCATGAATCGATTTAAACGAGACTCCTATCATAATGCTGATTTTAATCTATTTTGGGTCAATATAAGACATAATTTAATTCATAGACTTAAGTTTTTATGATTATGATTTATATAGCATTATTTACAGTACGTGTCTTTTAAATTAAGATGTATATTTGTGAAGCTGAAAAATTTTTAGATATGAAAAAACTACTCCTACTTCTTATTATTCCCTTTTTAAGTTTTAGTCAACAATTGATAACAGAAAATATGATTTTTGATGGCCAACAACGAGAATATATGCTATATATTCCTTCAAGCTATGATGCAACAAGCGAATTCCCATTATTATTTAGTTTTCATGGAGGGGCTGGATATGCAGAAGATTTTATTTACACAAATGATATGAGACCCATTGCGGATACTGCAAATTTTATCGCAATTTATCCTCAAGGCGCTATAGATCCTGATGGTGGTACTACCTCATGGATTCATAAAGCACCAACTGATCACGACGATATTTTTTTTATTGAAGCGATTATTGACGCCTTGAGCCTTGAGTATGCTATTGATCAAAGTCGTATATATGCATGTGGCTATTCGGAGGGGGCGATTATTTCTTATGAGCTAGGTTGTCGTTTAAATAATAAAATTGCTGCTTTTGCTGCAGTATCTGGAAGTATGCTCGAAGACTATTATAGAAATGATATTTATGGATGGGGGTCATGCTCACCAGTGCATCCAACTGGTATGATGCTTATACCTGGTACAGTTGATGAAAATCCTCATTCTACTTATGAAGGTCTGTCTTATGGTGATATGCCGCTATATATGTCGGTAGATGACATTACGACATTTTGGTCAAATTATAATAATACAGATGTTAATCCTATTGTAACTAATGTTGAGGACAGTGCTCCTAATGATGGTAGTACTGTAGAAAGAAAGAGGTGGTTAAATGGTGATAATTGTACTTCTGTTCAAGAACTTAAAGTTATAGGAGGTGATCATGATTGGCCAGGTTCTTTTGGAAACATGGACATCAATGCATCAAAAGAAATTTGGAATTTTGTTTCTCAGTATGATATTTCTGGATTAATTAATTGCAACAACAATACCTCTATACAGGAAAAAGATGTAACGAAAAATAAAGTTTATTTAAAAACTGTTGATATGTTGGGTCGAGTGAAGAAAGAAAACTTTAATAATATTTCATTTAACATATATATGGACGGTAGTGTTGATAAAGAATATGTTATAAAATAAATCTAGTAGGTTGTGAAAAAAAATAATATAAAAAAAGAAGTTTGGCTTTTCATTTCTGCTTTTGGTATTATGTTTGCTGTTTTTTCATGGTTGCAAGAATCTAATATAATCCCCAATGTAACTTCTTTAGGATGGCTTAAGGGTTTGTTTGCTTTCATCACAGGTTTTTTGTTATATATCTTTTTTCGAAAAAGTCTATGAAAAAAGTGTTGGTTGTATGTACAGGAAATTCTTGTAGGAGTCAGATGGTGGAAGGGTTTCTATGTAATTTAGGTTTCGATGTTAAAAGTGCAGGGGTAGAAAGCCATGGTCTTAATCCCTATGCTGTGAAAGTGATGAAAGAAATTAATATTGACATTTCTACACACAAATCGAAAACAATTAACACTTTAGAGATTGGTGTTTTTGATATAATGATTACAGTTTGTGATTCAGCAAAAGAAACATGTCCAAATATTCTAAGCATTACCACAAAGATTCATAAATCTTTTAAAGATCCAGCTACCGCTAGTGGTTCATATGATGAGAAATTACAATTATATAGGGAAGTTAGAGATCAAATTGATATTTTTTGTCGTCAATTTTCAAATGAATATTCTTCTGTAGAATAAATAATTGTTACATCTGTTGCAGATTTAACACATATTGCATAAATTGCAACCGTGTTGCGATTACAGATAAAAAATATAATTAAAAAGAGTCAATTATCTTTAACTAAAAATCGAAAAAAGGTTTTAAGAGTATTTTTGACTAAAAATAAACCTTTAAGTACACATGATATTCAATCATTGGTGGGTAATATAGACAGGGTAACTCTTTTTCGAATTCTTAGTGCTTTTGAAGATAAAAAAATCATCCATATCATTAGACTAGACAATGGTCAAAAATTATTTGCTTTGTGCACTCAAGATTGTGATGAAAGTAAACATATTCATAATCATGTTCATTTTCAGTGTACAAAATGTGATGATGTTTCTTGTATTTCAGTTGACAATTTCCCCCAATTTCAACTCCCCCAGTATGTTATAAATAATGTAAATATTAATATTAATGGTCTGTGTATAAATTGCAATTTGTAAATATGAAACATTTAGCATCTGTTTTTTTCTTTTTTTTGATACCATTTTTTACTGTTAGTCAAATTACAGGATTTGTTTATGACAAGAATCAGCAACCCATCACTGGGGTTGATGTGTTATTATTGGATATTAATCTATTACTTCAAACAGATGAAAGTGGCGTGTTTCAATTTGAACAAGATGTAACGAGTAATACATATATTCAATTTACGAAACATGGATATGCAAATGTTGTGGTTCAGTATGAAAAAGATCAAGAACTTAAGGTCATGCTAAGAGAACTGCACGTAGAATTAGATGAAATAGGCATACAAGAAAAGAATTCTATTTTAGGAAATAATAAAGCGGTTAACATTGAGCATAAATCATTACAAGATAATTTTATTTCTTCTACATCTTTAGTTGAAAATATTTCTCAATTACCTGGGATGCACTCAATTGGGTCGGGGTTAGGTATACAAAAAGTGGTAATTAGAGGGTTGTCAGGGTTAAGAGTTGTAAGTTATTTGAATGGTATGCGAATTTCAAATCAAGAGTGGGCTAATGATCATGGTATTGG
>CEQO01155135.1_pt1 | contig 10911 bp, 10 predicted proteins | sample 531101 | NCBI WGS metagenome assembly CEQO01 (sample SAMEA2621272, study PRJEB7988) | marine metagenome | isolation source: saline water (ENVO:00002010), including
GAGAAAATTGAAAACCTGTTCAACCGTGGGTTCGAGGTCTTTGAAAAATTGAAGAATTTCCATCTTAGCTTCTGTTGGCTGCCCGTTGATCTTGCTGGAAGATGGCCTCGAGTTCCTCGCGCCCCTGTCGACCTATTTCAATGACTTTCTCGCTATCACCCAGCACCTTGGCCTGCTTGTTCAGCAGGCTTTCATCGTGCTGCTTGAATGTTTCCGCTTTTTGCATAGCCTGACCGTCGCTGTAGCCCAGCGCGTGGAGTGCTTCGGTGGCTGCCTCCAGCGCGCCCGCGAAAAGTTCACGCACCACGGAATGTGCACCTGCAGCTTTCAATGCAAGGTAATCGTTTCGATTGTGCGCACGGGCGATGATGGTGATTTTCGGGTAGTGATGAACAATGAACTCGACAATGGCTTGCGACATTTTTGGGTCATCAATCGCAACGATCACGGTACGCACTTTTGAAATACCCGCGGCCTCCAGAACCTCGGCTCGAGAGGCATCGCCGTAATACACCTGATTGCCAAACTTTTTCACGAACTCAATGTGCTCTGCGTTTTTATCGAGCGCCGTAAAACGAATTTGATTGGCTGCAAGAATACGGCCAGTGACCTGACCAAATCGCCCGAAGCCTAGAATGAGCGCTTCTGATTCACTGGTGTCAAACTTCTCAATATTCTCGGGAGTTTTCGCAATCTGTTTGTCGGTGAATTTTTCAAACCACAACACCGCAGGTGCGGTCAGGGCCATTGAAATACCGATCATCAAATTGACCATGCCTGCCGTTCCTTCACCCAACAAACGAAGGTCCATGGCTTGGGCCATGATCACGAAACCGAATTCACCGCCTTGGCACAGCATCAGGCCCAGCATCAGCCCGCGCGGAAAGGGCACGCCTGCCAGCATCACCAAGCCAATAATGACCAGTGCTTTCAATGCCATGAGCCCCAAGGTGCCAAACATCACGGTGAGTGGTGAGTCAATCAGCAAACCGAAATTCAGTGTCATGCCGATCGAGATGAAGAACAGACCCAGGCTCAGGCCTTTGAAGGGTTCTACGTCGGCTTCAAGTTGATGGCGAAAGGATGAGTTGGCCAACATCATGCCTGCCATGAACGCACCCAAGCCCATGGACAGGTTGGCATGTTCCATGACCACGGCAGCGCCCAACACGATCAGCAGGGCCACTACGGTCATGATTTCCCGCCCGCCATAGCGCGATAGAAAGTGTAGCGCTGGGTTGATCAGGAAACGCGCAAACACAATCAAGCCAAGAATGGCGGCGGGTGCCAGCCACCACTGGCCGGGATCGGTATCCGGCTCAATGGGGGCCAAGGCCTGCACGGCAAATAGAATTGGAACCACTGCCAGGTCTTGGAACAGCAACATGGAAAAACCGCGCCTGCCGTCTTCATTGCCCAAAATACCTTTGTCAGCCATTAATTGGATGGCAAACGCTGTGGATGAAAGCCCCAAGGCCAAGGCAATGACCAAGGCCGCGTTGCTGTTCATCTCGAACATGAAGGCCAGTACGCCGTAAATAACGCCCGCAGTGATCAGCAACTGACCAGAACCCAGCAACAGCACTTGGGCTCGCATGGCCCACAGCTTTGCGGGTTCCAGTTCAAGGCCAATCACAAACAACAGCAAGATGACGCCAATTTCAGAGAAGTGCAGTACCTTTTCCGGGTCATCGATCAGCCCTAACACCTGCGGGCCAATGACTACACCGGCCGCCAGATAACCCAAAATTGCGCCCAGGCCCAATTTCTTGAACAGGGGCACCGCCAGGGCAGCAGCCAGTAAAAAGTAAACAACACTTTCCATATTTTCGTCTCGCGATATTTTTTGTTACATCAGTTCGATGGCCAGCGCTGTGGCCTCACCGCCGCCAATGCACAAGCTGGCCACGCCGATTTTTCCATTTGTCTTTTTCAATGCGCCAATCAAAGTACATACAATTCGGGCGCCGCTGGCTCCGATGGGGTGGCCCAGGGCACAAGCCCCACCGTGAATGTTTACTTTGTCAGCAGGCAGGTTCAGGTCAACCATGGCCGCCATCGTCACCACCGCAAACGCTTCATTGATTTCAAATAAATCAACTTGTGCAGCAGTCAGGCCAGTTTTTGCAAACAGCCCCTGTAACGCACCAACGGGTGCTGTGGTAAACAAGCTGGGTTTTTGCGCATGGGTGCTGTGCCCCAGTATGCGCGCAAGGGGCTTGATTCCAAGTTTTTCCGCATGGCTTTGTTTCATCATGACCACAGCGGCAGCGCCATCCGAAATAGATGAGCTGTTGGCTGCCGTCACTGTGCCGCCCTCACGGCGGAAGGCAGGTTTCAAGGTAGGTACTTTGGCTGGGTCGGCTTTCAAAGGCTGCTCATCAGTGCTGATCAGTTCAGTGCCTTTGCGGCTGGCCACTTCAATGGGGGCAATTTCCCATTGAAAGCCGCCGTTTTCAGTGGCTTGTTTGGCGCGAGCTAGTGAGCGGATGGCGAATTCATCTTGCGCTTGGCGGGTGAAACTGTACTGGTCCGCGCATTCTTCTGCGAAGGTGCCCATCAGCCTGCCTTTGTCGTAAGCATCCTCTAGGCCATCGAGAAACATGTGATCCATCACTTGCCCATGCCCCATGCGCATGCCACCGCGTGCTTTGGGCAGCAGGTAGGGTGCGTTGCTCATGCTTTCCATGCCGCCGGCCACTGCCACCTGGGTGCTGCCAGCCAACAAGCTGTCGTGCGCCATCATGATGGCTTTCATGCCGGAACCGCACATTTTATTGATGGTGGTGCAGGCGCTGCTCAATGGCAAACCGGCAGTGAGCGCAGCTTGGCGGGCGGGTGCTTGCCCTTGGCCTGCTGGTAACACACAACCCATGATGACTTCATCGACTTTTTCTGAGAGGGTGGGGTGCCCGGCGCGCAACACGGCCTGTTGAATGGCGTGAGCACCCAGTTCACTGGCCGTAAAGCCAGACATGCTGCCCTGAAAACCGCCCATTGGAGTGCGAGCGGCGGATACGATCACGATGGGGTCGTGGTTCATGGTGTGGGGTCTCCGGGAAAATAGGTGTTATTGCGCCTATTTTCCCGTGCCCACGGGGGTTTTACACCCCAGCTCAGCAATTATGCTGCAGTTTTTTCAGACCTGTTTTCAGCGTGAAGTTCATCCCGCAACACTTGAGTCGACTTGACCATCATGGCCAAAGCAGCCTCTGTTTCCTCCCAGCCTCGGGTTTTAAGGCCACAGTCGGGGTTCACCCACAGGTTTTCGGGGGGAATAACCTGTGCCGCTTTGCGAATAAGGCGAACAATTTCATCCTGGCCTGGCACGCGGGGTGAATGGATGTCATACACACCCGGGCCAATTTCATTGGGATAATGGAATTCGCCAAAGCCGCGCAGCAATTCCATGTCGGAGCGGCTGGTCTCGATGGTAATTACATCGGCATCCATGGCTGCAATGGCGGGCAGAATGTCGTTGAATTCGGAATAGCACATGTGCGTGTGAATTTGCGTGTCATCTCGCACGGGGCTTGCCGAAATGCGGAATGCCTTGCTGGCCCATTGCAGGTAATCATCCCAACGCGCTTTGCGCAAAGGCAAGCCCTCGCGGTAGGCGGGTTCGTCAATTTGAATCATGCCAATGCCGGCTTGTTCAAGGTCGGCCACTTCATCACGAATGGCCAGGGCAATTTGAAGCGCTGTGGTCGCACGAGCTTGGTCGTTACGCACAAAGCTCCATTGCAAAATAGTGACAGGGCCAGTCAGCATGCCTTTCACGGGTTTTTCACTCAGGCTTTGGGCAAAGCGGGCGACATCCACTGTCATGGCTTTTTGGCGGGCCACGTCGCCAAACAGTATGGGTGGCTTCACGCAACGTGAACCATAACTTTGTACCCATCCATTGGCAGAGAAGGTAAAGCCTTCCAATTGCTCACCAAAATATTCCACCATGTCATTGCGCTCGGCTTCACCATGTACGAGTACGTCCAACCCAATCCGTTCTTGAAACTCGATCGCTTGGCGAATTTCCTGGCTAATGTGCTGCCAATAGGTGGTTTCGTCAATTTCGTTTTTCTTGAACCGTGCGCGCAAGTTACGAATATTTTTGGTTTGTGGAAACGAACCTATTGTGGTGGTCGGGAAGGCAGGCAGCTTAAAGCGCTCGCGCTGCACTTGCTGGCGAATGGCAAATTCGCTGCCACGTTGGTCAGCGGTTGGGGCCAGTGCTGCAAGGCGGGCCTTGACTTCTGCATTGTTCAACAGCGGGCTTTGCGTGCGCTGTTTTACTGTGGTTTGGTGCTCATTCCACAAAGTGGCCAAAGCACCTGTCAGTGTTTTGCCTTGTAGTTGTGTTTTGGCGGCCTGCTTCAGAAGTTCAAGTTCTTCGAGCTTTTCAATCGCGCCGGCCAGCCAGGGCAATACCTGCGGATTCACGGTGGTGTCGTTGTTGAACCGGTAGGGCACATGCAACAGCGAACAACTGGGTGCGAGCCATACCTCACCTTTGCCAGCATCAAAAGTTTTGCTTATTTTGTTGAGTGCGGCTTCCAGGTCAGTTTTCCAAATATTGCGTCCATCGATCAAACCCAAGGACAGCACCTTGTAATTGGGTAGCCAGTCCAGTACCAAGGGCAAGTCTTCTTCGGCACGCACGCAGTCAATGTGCAAACCATCCACAGGCAGTTTGCACACAGGGCTGGTGTGCCCCTGCGTGGTTGAAAAGTAAGTGGCCAGCAAAATTTTTATGCTGCTGCTTTTCAGTTGCAGGTAGCTGCGCTCGAAGGCCGCCAGGTAATTGCCGGGCAAATCCAGTCCCAATACAGGTTCATCCAGTTGCACCCATTCAATTCCATGTGCTTTAAGTTCAGCCAGAATTTGTCCGTACACAGGCAGCAGTTTTTCAAGTAGATCGAACTGCTCAAAACCAGTCTGTTTGCTTTTGCCCTGATACAGAAAAGTGAGTGGACCGATCAGGCTGACCTTGATGGGATGATTCAAGGTTTTGGCTTGTTCAATTTGCTCTACAAGGCTTGCTGTATGCGCTTTGAACACCGTGCTTGAAGTGAACTCTGGCACCATGTAGTGGTAGTTTGTGTCGAACCATTTGGTCATTTCCAGTGCCCAGGTTTCGTGAACATGGGCGCAGCTGTGGTTCTCGGTTGATTTTCCACGAACCATGGTGAAGTAGCGTTGCAGCTTCGATTGTTCAGCCTTGAACTCAAAACGTGCGGGCTCGCAACCCAGCAATTGAATGTGGTCTGCCATTTGATCGTAAAAAGCAAAGTCGCCTACAGTGATGAAATCAAGCCCGGAATCAATTTGTGCTTGCCAGTGTTTCAGGCGCAATTCGTGCGCGGTTGCGCGCAATTCTTCCTCAGTGGTTTCTCCGCGCCAGTGGCTTTCCAGCGCAAACTTCAATTCACGGTTTTCACCGATTCTGGGAAATCCAAGGGTGTGCGTCTTAATCATGGTGTTTCTTCTTGTGTATTAATTAAAACATCATGATCGGTATAAACAGGGTATTATTCAAACGAATAATATTATCGAAAATAGTGAATTGTATTCATGTCAAAAACCATTCTTGAACTGCGCCACCTGCGCACACTACAAGCCATTGAGCAAACAGGAAGCCTGAGCCGCGCGGCCGATGTGCTGTGCATTACTCAAAGCGCGGTGTCACATCAAATCAAGGCGCTTGAAGACTGGTTCGGTGAAGAACTGGTGTACAAGCAAGGTGGCCAGAGCCGCTTCAGCGTGGTTGGGCAACGCCTGTTACAGCTTGCAGACCAGGTGCTGGGGCAGGTTGACCAGGCCGAGTTAGATATTCTGCAAATGAAGCAGGGCGCGGGCGGCCCGTTGCGGGTGGCCGTTGAATGCCACACCTGTTTCGACTGGCTGATGCCATCAATGGACGTCTACCGTAACCGGTGGCCTGAAGTTGAACTGGACATTGTTTCCGGTTTTCATGCAGACCCGGTGGGGCTGTTGCACAAAGGCGATGCGGAACTGGCAATTGTGTCCGAGCTTTGCGAGGAAGAGGGCATTGTTTCCTTCCCGCTATTCCGGTTTGAAATGGTTGGCCTGGTGCCTGTGGATTCAAAACTGGCCAAGCGTGCGTATTTGAAGCCATCCGATTTTGCAGGTGAAACCTTGTTAACCTACCCGGTACCCGACGACATGCTGGACGTGATCAAGCATTTTTTGATGCCCGCGGGTGTGCAGGTGAAACGCCGCAGCAGTGAACTGACCGTGGCGCTACTTCAACTTGTGGCCAGCAAACGCGGGCTGTCCGCTTTGCCAGCTTGGGCGGTGAAAGGCTACGTGGACCGCGGTTATGTGGCCCAAGTGCCTTTGGGTAGAAAGGGTTTGATCTCGACCTTGTATGCAGCTTTGCCCAAAGCGATTGCCGGTAAGCACTACACCGCTGATTTTGTGGCGGTGATGCGTGAAGTGTGCGCCCGTGAACTCGATGGAATTGAGTTGTTGGGTGATGACTAGAAAACTTATTCCACAAATACGTTGCAATATTCAAGGGTATATTTTCCGTTGGTCGACCTGTTGATGTAGTGCCTAGTGTCAATCTTTAGGAACACTGGAGTTGTGTCTTCAATATTGTTTGTTCTTAGTCGCTCCAGTAATTCCCATCGAGATTTTTGAACTTGGTTAGTTTCGTTTTTTATTGGTTCGATGCCTTTGAACCGGAGCTGAATTGTTTGTTTGCAATTGGGTGCTTTGATTGGAAAAAGGTTTTTATCGATCAGTATTTCAAACTGCGACCAGTTTCTGACAAAAGACTCAAAAGTGGTGTGGGCATCTTGATTGACCTTCAGGCCGTTCGTTTCAGAAATATAAATTGTAGGGCCCTCGATAAACTGAATTTGCTCGGCCGAAAGTGAAGGTATCTGTGTGCTACCTAATATTGTGAGAGCTACGAATTTATTTAACATCACAAACCAGCTCCCCCACCGTTTGATTCCACACCTCAACATATTTGTCGGGGAATCCTTTGCCTAAAATCGTGTTGTAGTATTTTTTCCAGTAATTGGCCATGCCTACAATGTCTCCCGTGGCAGGGATTGCTTCTTTCACTCGGGCGTAATGTATGCGTGCCATGGCTGTTGCATACAGATCGTTGTTAATAAGCTCCTCTTCCGAGTTGGCTTTGTGGCTTGTTTTGAATTGCAACACCTTTGTCGGCAAGAGGTTTACGATAGCTGAGATAATTGTTCCAAATGTCGTCATGCGTTGCCATTTCCATTTGATACAAGCCGCGGGCCGGTCCATTTCCCATCTGTTTTCGCCAGGTTAATCGGCTTTCAACCAATGCTGTTCCAAGTAATAGTTCAGAGATATTTTCGCCTCCCATATTCATTGTTTTGAGCGTGGGAATGATGATATCTCGATGAAAATAATGACAAATGGCTTTGGTTGGCATGTTGGCTCCATGAAATCAAGAGCAAAAGCGTAAGCCAGCGACCATGGGAGTTCAAATTCAGTGATTTCTATTCACTCATTGTGATTAGCCCGCTTACCAGCCCGCCAACTGAACGTATACCGGTATACCCACTAAAATATTTAACGGAAAGGTAATGCCCAGCGAAAGCCCCACATAAAGGCTGGGGTTTGCCTCGGGGATCGCATAACGCACCACCGCAGGAACAGCAATATAAGAAGCACTGGCGGCCAGCACCATCAGCAAAGCCGTGTCGCCCACACTGGCGCCTGTGGCCTTGGCCAAAAGCCAGGCCAGGGTGGCGTGTGCAATGGGTGCGATCACTGCGTAAGCAATCATCCAGCGCGAGACCGATTTTAATTTTGGAAGGTGTTTGGCTGTGGTCAAACCCATGTCGAGCAGGAAGAAAGCCAGCATTCCTTTGAACAAGTCGCCAGTGAAGGGTTGCATGGCCTGTTTGCCCTCAGCGCCACTCATGTAGCCAATCAGCATGGCACCTAACAATAACAGTTGTGCACCTTCGGTGAACGATTCTTGTAGCAAGTGGGCAAAGCCTTTTCCGGGCACCGCGTTTGGATTGACGCCTTGGCCCTGTTTGCGCGCCATGTTGGCAAACAGCACTGCCAGAATAATGGCGGGCGATTCCATCAAAGCCATGGCGGCAGCCATGTGCCCACCGTAGGCAATGTCAGATTTTTCCAGAAACTGCACAGCGGTAATGAAAGTAACTGCGCTGACCGAGCCGTAGGTTGCTGCGATTGCGGCTGCATCAAAAGCGGAAATGCAGCGCTTCAAGATTGGGTAGCTGATCAAAGGCACCAGAACAGCCAGTACAACAGCACTTCCCAAACCACCCAGCACTTGCGTATTGAATCCCGAGTCATGCAGGGCAAAGCCGCCTTTCAGGCCAAGGGCCATCAGCAGGTACAGGGAAAGAAACCGACTGACCTGTGCCGGAATTTCAAGATTGGACTTGACTAGTCCGCTGAAGATACCCAGGAGGAAGAACAGAATGGCGGGGTCGGTGAAGTTATTCATGATGCACGGGATGTTGAAAGTGCGCCCATGCTATTCACAATGAACAATCATGTAAAATCAGAAAAAAAGAAAATATCATCATCAAAAGGTTATGTAATAGCGAGGCTTTTAAGCATGAACCTGACCCTCAGGCAACTTCACCTGTTCACAGCGTTGGCCCGATTTAAAAGCATCACGGCGGTTGCGCGGCATTTTCATGTCACCCAACCCACGGTGTCCATGCAAATGAAGGAGCTGGCCGAATCGGTGGGTTTGCCTTTGTACGAGGTCATCGGCAAAGCGGTCTACCTGACACCCGCCGGCCTTGAGCTGGAAACAACAGCCCGCGCCATGCTGGCTGAACTTGAAGGCTTTCAGCAGCGTATTGATGACATCAAAGGCTTCAGGCGCGGCAAGCTCACCGTGGCTGTAGTGAGCACGGCTGAGTACTTTGTGCCGCGCTTGCTGGGCGACTTTTGTGCAAAGTACCCAGAGGTGGAAATTGCCCTGGAGGTGTTGAACCGCAATGGCGTTATTCAGAGGCTTGAGCACAATCTGGATGATCTCTACATCATGTCTAAACCACCTGCAAATCTTGACGTAGAGGCCCGGGCTTTCATGACCAATTCTTTGCAGGTGGTTGCACCCGCTGAGCACCCCTTAACCCAGCGCAAGCGTATCAAGCACACCGAATTGGCGCGCTACCCGTTTATTTTGCGGGAAAGGGGTTCAGGAACCCGCCTGGCGTGCGATTCTCATTTTGAAAGCCTGGGTTTCGAGCCCACGGTGCGGCTCGAACTGGGTAGCAATGAGGCCATAAAACAGGCTGTGCAAGGCGGTATGGGTTTGGCAGTTTTGTCAGAACACGCTTTAAATGCTGGTTCGGCGACCGATGGCCTCCAAATACTGAATGTGCAAAGTTTTCCCATTCACGCGAACTGGTACACAGTGCGGCCCAACGGCAAGAGACCTTCGCCGGTGGCTGCCGATTTCTGGCGTTATTTAAATGTAGATTTAAAGAAAGGGCGTTGAAATTCTTATCAAAGATTAAAAACGAACGTTCGTTCGAATTCATCCTCCACCGTGCAGGTCTTTTCTGCGTTAACCTTCCGGGTAATGGAGTATTTATTTCATAAAAACAGCAGTTTTGGAGACTTTTCAATGAATCTGAATAACTTGGTGGCAGTGGTAACCGGTGGTGCGTCTGGCTTGGGTTTGTCAACAGTCGAACAATTCGTGGCTGCCGGTGCGAAAGTGGCCGTGTTCGACATGAACGAAGAGGCGGGTAAGGCCGCGCAAGCCGCACACCCCGGCAAAGTGATTTTTCAGAAAGTGAACGTGGCCGATGCGGGTTCAGCCCGTGCGGGTATTGATGCAACCATGGCTGCGTTTGGCGCCATTCACATCGCAGTGAATTGTGCGGGCGTGGGCACCGCTGGTAAAACGCTGGACCGCGACAGCAAGGCACTGCCTTTGGAAGCTTTCGCAAAAACCATCAACATCAACCTGATTGGTACCTTCAACATTGCAAGCCTGGCCGCTGAAGCCATGGCCAAGAACGCACCCGATGAAGACGGCCAGCGCGGCGTCATTATCAACACGGCGTCTGTTGCTGCATTTGACGGCCAAACCGGCCAAGCGGCCTACTCAGCCAGCAAGGGTGGTGTGGTTGGCATGACCTTGCCCATGGCCCGCGATTTGGGCCGTTACGGCATTCGTGTCATGACGATTGCCCCAGGCATTTTCGATACACCGATGATGCAGGGCGTTTCCGAAGAATACCGTCAACCGCTGATTGCCATGGTTCAAAATCCCAAGCGTTTTGGCGCTCCTGCCGAATACGGCCGCCTTTGCGTCAGCATTGTAGAAAACAATTACCTGAACGGTGAAACCATCCGCATTGATGGCAGCATCCGCATGCAGGCGAAGTAATAGAAGCATCTGAAAAAGGGAATCATCATGGGTACAGCAGACCAATTCAAAATGGCTGAAAATGAAGACATCACCTTGTTTCGGGACATGCTGTTGCGCTGTCTTGAAAAAGAAGTGATTCCGCATTACGACCAGTGGGAGAAAGAGGGCTGGATGCCCAAGGAAACCTGGCTGATGCTGGGTGCCGCCGGCATGTTGGGCCCTGACATGCCCGAAGAATTTGGCGCAGCCGGTGCACCATTCGAAGTGGCCCTGATGATTCTTGAAGAAACCTGCCGTTTGAATTTGCATTCACTGAGCACGGCGCTGAACGTGCACGCCAACATTGTGATGCCTTACATCAACAACCTGGGTACGGCTGAGCAGAAGGCGCAGTGGTTGCCCCGCATGGTCACAGGCGAAATCGTCGGTTCAATCGGGATGACTGAACCCGGCGCTGGCAGCGACTTGGCTGGCATGCGAACCAATGCTGTTCGCGATGGCGACGAATGGGTGATCAACGGCTC
>CEQO01006943.1_pt1 | contig 10906 bp, 7 predicted proteins | sample 531101 | NCBI WGS metagenome assembly CEQO01 (sample SAMEA2621272, study PRJEB7988) | marine metagenome | isolation source: saline water (ENVO:00002010), including
GCAAGTGACGAAGGACAATAATGTCTTTGTGTATTTCGAACAGAGAATCACCTCCCCGGCGCGTCTTGCTGGAACCATCCTCATGGTTCATGAAACGGTTGACCAAGTTGTTCAGCCTCGCAAGGCATGGGTGTACAACACCGGTCAACGGCGTGTTCGCCGGGCACCCAACGTGGCCTACGACAACCCCGGCACGGCGGCGGACGGGTTGCGCACCGCGGATCAGTTGGATTTGTTTAACGGGTCACCTGATCGGTACGAATGGAAGCTGTTGGGCAAGAAGGAAATGTACGTTCCATACAATTCCTACAAGTTGCATAGCGACAAACTAAAGATATCGGACATAATTAAGCCGCTGCATATCAACCAAGAGCACACCCGCTACGAGCTACATCGAGTCTGGGTTGTGGACGCTACGCTGAAACCAGGCAAAAGGCACATATACAAGAAGCGCCGTTTTTACTTTGACGAGGACAGTTGGAGCGCTCTGGTTGTGGATCAGTATGACAATCAGGATAGGATGTGGCGAGTCTCCGAGGCGCACTGTATTAACTATTATGATTTGCCGGCTATTAATTCCACGTTGGATGTCCACACCGATATTTTGTCAGGCCGGTATTTGGCTCATGGTCTGGACAACGAAAACGAGATGTACGATTTCGAATATCAAACCAAGTCCAGCGACTACACCCCGGCAGCATTGCGGCGGCGTGGGCGCCGTTAGCATTCAAGCGGGTTTGTTCGGTGTTTAATTTCTCCAACCAACCCAACCAACCCCAAGACGGGCCGAGGCGATCCTCGGCCCGTTCTTGTTTGCTTTTATCGTTGTTGCTTTGTGGTCTCGGCTTGGCCAAGGGCGAGCAACCCAAGCCGGCCAAGCCGGTGGATGGCCCGGCTGTGATGGCCCGCTTGGCCAAGCGCTCGGTGTTTAATGATATCCACGGCCAGGCGGCCAGCGCCATCGCGGTCGGAGAGCGCGGTCACATCCTCCTTTCCGTTGACCACGGCAATACATGGACACAGCAACCGGCTCCCACCCGGCGTACACTCAACGCTGTGCATTGGGTGGACTCGAGAATAGTATGGTCCGTGGGCCATCAGTCGGTTGTGCTGCGCTCGCAGGACGGCGGGAAAACATGGGCCAAGATTTCGGTGCTCGACGACCCCGAGACGGCGTTTTTGGACGTCCTGTTCGTCGGTCCGAAAAAGGGCTTCATCGTCGGGTCGTACGGCAAACTTTTTTCAACGAGCGACAGTGGTGAAAAGTGGTCGGAAGTGGCTCAGGACGACGACCCTCATTTTTACCAGATCGCGAGTGCCGGCGACGGAGTGCTCTGGCTGATCGGCGAGTTTGGTACGGTGTGGCGCAGCAAAGACCTTGGCCAAGCGTGGGAGCCGCTGGATGCGTTATATGAGGGAACTTTTTTTGGGGCTTTGCCATTGGCCAAGCGCGGGGCGGTGGTGTTCGGATTGCGCGGGAATATTTTACGGAGCGAGGACGGAGCCGTTTGGCAAAAAATCGAGACCCGGACGAACGCCCTCCTGCATGGTGGGACAACTTTGCGCGACGGTCGGATGGTGCTGACAGCCGGTGCCGGTGAACTGTTGCTGAGTGAAAACAGTGGGCAATCGTTTTTCGTCGTTCCATTACCGGATAAGGCGGCGAAGCCGATCAGCCTTTGGGAGGCGGGCGACGGTGGCCTGTTGGTGACTACTGACCGGGGGATCATCCGTCTGCAACCACTTGACTTGGCGAAAGGAACTGAGCAATGACGAAGCCCACCCTTTTGGCAACGGTTGAAGAATGGCTGTTTCGTCACCGGCTCGGCTTTCTTGTCTTGTTCCTCGTATTGACCGCGGTGCTGTTCGGGTTCGCCACACAGACCAAGGTCGATGCACGATTTGAAAAACAACTGCCGCAGCAGCACGAGTACATCGAGACGTTTCGCAAGTATCAGGATGAGTTCGGCGGAGCCAACCGGGTGATCGTGGCATTGGTTGTGAAGGAGGGCGACGTCTTCACGGCGGACTATTTCAACAAGCTCGAGGCGTTGACGGATGAAGTCTACGCCATGCACGGGGTGAGACAGGAAAGTGTGACGTCGCTGTTCACGCCCAACGTTCGGTTCACCGAGGTGGTTGAAGATGGGTTCTCTGGAGGTAACGTGGTGCCGGCGGATTTTGAAACCACCCCCGAGGGTCTGGCTAGGGTGAGGGAGAACGCGCTCAAATCCAACTACATGGGCCGGCTTGTGACCGATTCATTCAACGGGGCGATGGTGATGGCCAATCTGTTCGAGATCGATCCTGACACGAAGGAACCGCTGGACACGTTTGCCGTGGCCAGCGAACTGGAGGCGCTGCGCGGCAAGTACGAGGACGACAAAACCGGGGTGCACATCATCGGGTTCTCAAAGGTGATGGGCGATGTCCGCTCCGGGGCGCTAAACGTAATCACGTTTTTTTGCATCACGATCGTCATCACGGCGCTACTCGTCTGGCTCTACTCGCAGTCGTTTTTGTTTTCGGTACTGCCGATGAGCTGCTCGCTGGCGGCCGTGGTGTGGCAGCTTGGTACACTGCACCTGATGGGATACGGCATCGACCCGATGTCGATCCTCGTGCCGTTTCTCGTCTTTGCCATCGGCGTGAGTCACGGAGTGCAGATGGTGCGCGTGTTCCGCAATCAATTGTTTGAGGGCGTGGATCCGGTTGAGGCAGCGCGTTCCGCGTTTCGCGAACTACTGGTTCCCGGCGGCGTGGCACTGCTGACCGACACCATCGGCTTCATCACTATCCTTCTCATCCCGGTGCCGACCATCCGTGAGCTGGCCATCGCGGCCAGCGTCGGTGTGGCGGCGATTATCGTGACCAACCTTATCCTGCTGCCGTTGATGTTGTCCTACCTCAAACCAAGGGCCGGCTACCGCGAGCGGGTGGCCAGGCGCAAGGAAAAGACGGTAGTATTCTGGCACAGGGTGGCCTTGGTCACGCGGCCGCGATTGGCCAAGGGTTTGGTGATCGTCGGTACGATTCTTTTTGTGCTTGGCTTCGATCAGGCGGCCCGTGTCGAGGTGGGCGACCTGCATCAGGGCGTGCCCGAGTTGCGGCCCGAATCCCGCTACAATCGGGACACGGCGGTGATCACGGAGAACTTCAACCTCGGCGTCGATGTGTTGGTCGCGTTTACCGAGACGGTGAAGGATGGCTCGGTCGACTACGAAGTGATGGAACTGCTCGACCGCTTCGAGTGGCACCTGAAAAATGTCGAAGGCGTAAAGAGCGTGCTGGGGCTGGCAGGTATGGCGCGTAAAATCAACTCCGGCTACAGCGAGGGCAGTCTCAAGTGGCAGGTGCTTCCGTTTAACAAGGCCATGCTCGCGCAGTCGGTGGGCCGCGTGGAGACTTCAACCGGCCTGACCAACCTCGACGGCAGCGTGCTGCCGGTGATGGTGTTCCTCGAGGATCACAAGGCGGAGACGCTCCGGCAGGTGGTCGCTGCGGTGAAGGCGTTCGACACCGAGCACGGCCGGGAAAAGATTCGCTTCCGTCTGGCCGGTGGCAACGCCGGCGTCATGGCGGCTTCGAACGAGGTCGTGCGGGAGGCGCAGTTCCCGATTTTGATTTATGTTTTCGCTGCGGTGATCCTGCTTTGTTATGCCAGCTTCCGCTCGGTCAGGATTGTGATCTGCATCGTGCTTCCGCTCGCGTTGGTGTCGGTTCTCGCGCACACGCTGATGCTGTGGATGGACATCGGCCTGAAGACCTCGACGCTGCCGGTGGTGGCGCTGGGCGTGGGCGAGGGGGTGGACTACGGGATTTATCTGTTCAGTTGTTTTCTGGCGCAGCGCAAAAAGGGGCTGGCGTTCACGGAGGCGATGGATGCCGCGATGACCCAGGCCGGCAGCGCGATCGTGTTCACCGGCCTGACGCTCTCCGTCGGCGTCGGCACGTGGGCGTTTTCCGCGCTGCAAATCCAGGTCGATATGGGCATCCTGCTGATGTTCATGTTTTTGATGAACATGGTTTGCGCCATCGTCCTGCTGCCCGCGATCGCCCGGCTGCTTTTCCGCTCAGAGTGATTTCAGGTACTGGTACAGATCGGCCAAATCGCGCTCGCTCAACCCCTCAAGCAGGCCCTCCGGCATGATCGAGCGTTCACTTGCCTGTTGTGAAATGATTTCCGCCTGATCCAGTCGCACGATCCCCGCTCCGGTACGCAGCACGACTCCGTCCGCGGCGTAAAACGCCGTGCGTCCCACGTGCACGTCGCCGTTTCGCAGCCGGTATTCGTTGAACCGGTACAGCGGCGAGATGTCCCGGTTCGGGAACAAAATCGCCCGGAACAAATCCTCCGGGGAAAAGCGCTTGGCCGCACCGCTCAACCCCGGGCCAAGCGCACCGGAGTCCGAGTGACAACCCTGACAGGCGCGGTTGACGTAGAGCCGCTGCCCCTTGGCAAAGTCGCCAGTTTCCCAGTCCACCTCGGCGAGGGTGGCCTCCCACTTGGCGGCATCGACGAGTCCGGCGCCGGCGCCGGCCGACGCGAGTTCCGGATGTGCCTCGTTGAACCAGTCGAAAACCGGCTGCCACGCTGCGAGCAGATCGGCCGTCTGTTTGCTTTTCTCCTGCACCTTTGCAATGGCGCGACCGCTCCACTTGGCCAGCAGCGCAGCGATTTCCTTTCGGGTTCCCGCCTTGCCCTTGGGGCCGCATTCGCGTCGCAGCTTGCGCAACAGCGGCGCCCAGTCGCTTGGCCTGTCGCTCGCCGGGAGTTGTTTCAGCGCAGCCAACGCCTTGTTCGCGACGTTGTTGTCGCGTGAAAGAAGGGCATCCAAAAACAGGGGCCGATCCTCTGCTGCCGGGCGCTTGGCCAAGCGCTGCAAGAGCGCCGGGCGCAGGCCAAGCTTGGCCCACTGTTGGCGCAACGCCGGCAGGGTGTCCCCGGGCGGCAGGGCGTCGAGCAAATCGATGAGGTCAGTCGACCAGACGAACTCCGTGTCGTTTTTCACGGCATCAAGGTAGCGCCTGGCTGCTGCGGATCGTTCATCGCCGTCCAGCGATCGGGCGTAGGCGAGGTGACTGCCGCTGGGAAAATTGTTGTGGGCAATCAGTCGCTTGGCCAAGCCGGGCTGCTTGACCGCGTGCGCCTGGGCGATGTCCACAAAACGCATCGTCCAGTTTAGCTTGGGCCGCGTCCCCCCACTTTGCAGCTTGGTGTCGAGCCCCATCAATGCGTCGGCCAGTCGGGGCAGGTCAGCATCGGGCACGGTCGACGGCAGCTTGGCTGTGACGATCAACTTGTGAAAATCCTCCACCGGATCTGTCGCAGGCGTAATGGTGCCCAGCAGGTTCACGCTCAGTTCGGGCTGATCGACGTTGACCATTGCGAGCAGGCGCCCGGCTTCACGATGGAGATCCCGGTGCAGTGAGTCCATCAATGGCGCAACCTGAGTGGCGATCGCGCTTGCCAGCCCGGGATGGGCCGCAAGCGAGAATGGCACCTCGTAGCCGGTGAACGACTCGCGGCTTGGCTGCTCGAGATTGTAGTCGCCCAGCGCGAGGATGATCGTCCGGACGAGATCGAGGTTGAGGCTCGCGGGCTGGTTGATGTCAATTAACGGCAGCAAACGTCGGACGACTCCTGCGTGAAGTTCAGTGGCCGGGCTGCGCCAGATCGCCGCCGTGGCCGCCGTGATTTTCCCCTGCGTTGTCAATGTTCCGTGATCGATTTTCTGCCAACTTGATTCCGGCAACTGACTGGCCAATCGGCCGCTGATCAGTCGCACGCGAATGCTCGGCCGATTGAAATTCTGCTGCAGTGCCTTGTGCCATTTCGCGGACTGCGCCGGGTCGGTCGGGAGCAGGTGCAGCATCGCCTCGAGTGCCTTGACGCGCACATAGTCCTCCGGATCCAGTGCCAGCCGGGCGATCAGTTGGGCCGTGTTTTGTTCGGGAAAACGACTGATCGCCCACGCGGTTCGCGCCCGGACATCGTGGGAGCCATCGGCTGTCAGCCGGGCTGCGGTCTCCGCTTCGAGTCCGCCGAACATTTCCGTCAGCACCTCGATCGCGCGGACGCGGGGTTTTGTTTTGCGCGCAGGGTTGAGGGCGGCCTCGACAAAATGGCCGGCACCGATCTGCCGGGCCAACGGTTGCCACCGCGCGCGCGACCACTCGGCCAGCGGCTGCGGTGCGTTTAGGACCTTGTCGAGCGGAGTGTCCATCGCCGGTGGGCGGTTGTTGGGGTGATTACGATTTTCCGGCGTCGGGACAACACGAAAAACAGACCCCTTCGTTCCCCGGCCACCGATCGAGATGTAAATCTCTCCATCCCGCCCGACCTCGATGTCGCTTGGCGCAAAACCGTCCGTGCCCACCGGGGAGATAAACAGTTGCGGCGGCGCCTGATAGGAGGCGTTCGCGGGGCGCAGCGGATAAAACCAGACGTTGCCAAACGTCCAGTCGAGGAGGAACACCCCGTCCTGCATTTCCTTCGGGATCAATCGGTGACTGTAAACCGAGACGCCGGTGGGGGAGCCGCGTCCGATCTTGTCCAGCATCGGCACGGTGTCGGCGTAGTAACCGGGCCGCGCCCAGCTGCGCTTGTAGCCAGGCATCCGCCAGCCATGATGCCCTCCGATGGCCGCGTGATAAAGCCGGGTCGGCATGTACCACGGCAGGTAAAACGTCCGCTCAGTGTCGCTGTCGTATGTGAAAAGGTCGCCCCGCCAGTTGAAGTCAAAATCGTATGGATTGCGAAAGCCGCACGACAACGCCTCAAAGGTTTTGCCGTCCGGCGAAAATCGAATGATCGCGCCGCCTTCGGTTTTCTTGAGTGGCGATTGCGGCGAATTAAACTGGCCGGGCGTGAAGCCGGTGTCGTTGCCGCCGACGAGATAAAGCCAGCCGTCCGGCCCCTTGCGGATCGCGTGTGCTCCGTGCTCGCCGTTGGCCAGGCGCAGGAACTGCCGGGGCGGCCCGTCCGCTCGGCCATCGGCGTTGGCATCGTCGTAGCGGAGCAGGGCACGGTTGGCCACAGCCCACAGGTGGGGTCCGTCGAACAGCATGCCCATCGTGCCGTGATCCAGTTTGGCGAACTGCACCGCCATTTCCGCGCGGCCGTCACTGTCGGTGTCGTGCAGCGTGCGGATGTAGCCGCGCCCCGAGACGACCACGCGCCCTTTCGCGTCGAGCGTCATCGAGTAAATGTCATCTGCCAACTCCGGCCCGGCAAACAGCGTGGCCTCAAAGCCGTCATGAACATTGATTGAATCGCGCACGTCCGCTTGGCCAAGCGCCGGACAAAGCCCAAGCGCCAATGAACAAAAGAATTTAACCTTCATCCTTCACCCTTCTTCCTTATTCAACCGTCATTTTATTTTCGACAAACGACCGGATGACACTCATCTCCGCCTCGCCCTGAATCGTGTGTTCCTTCTCAAACACCTCCCACTGGATGTTCACTCCGGCGGCACAAAGCTGGTCGATGTGCGACTTGGTTTTTTCCAGCGGCAAAAGCGGGTCGGCTGTCCCGTGGGTGATGAGGAATGCCTGTTCCTTCACGACTGGGGAAAGTTCGTTGACCAGTTGATGAGGCTCATGCGCGTAGCCGCTGACCCCGACCAGCCCGGCGAAACGATGCGGATAGCGCAGCCCGGTCTCCAGCGTCATCAGGCAGCCCTGCGAAAACCCAAACAAGAAGGTGTGCTCAGTGGCAAAGCCGGCTTCGCGCTGTTGATCCAGCAACTCGAAAAGGAGGTTGCGACTGCGCTCCACGCCCGGCGCGGGGTTGTCGTAAATGTCGTACCACGAAAAGCCGCCGTAGTAGTCGTCCGGCGCGTTGACCAGCAGGTAGTTGAGCTTCGGGTTTTCCATGATGCCGGGAAACCAGCGGTAGCCCTCCATGCTGTCGCCGAGTCCGTGCAGCACGACCATCAGCCATTTTGAGTCCGCTTCCGCGGCGGGGAGTAATTCGGTGTCGAGCACGCCGGCAGTTTACCGCTGTGTCGCCTCCGGCCAAGGCTGGAGAAACGACTCAAGTTTCGGCGGGTCGTGCCGATACTGGGCACGGTCATGCAAGTTGCCTCCGTATTGCCCTCGGCAGTAAATCTTTACCAGTCGTCGCTCAGCCACCTCCGGGAGTCTGTCAGCGCACCGCCGGTGGAGGCGGCCAAGCTGCGTATTCAGTCCGCGCAGGAATCCGCCATCGCGGCCAAGCTGCTGCAGGTTGCCGACGAAAATGACCGACGCCTGATCGATATGGTCGCCTAGTCCGCCCCTTGGCCAAGCGGATCCATCTCTCTGGCGCTGAAGCCAAGATGCGAGTGACGTCGCCATCCCTCGGCGTGTTCTGTCCCGGCCGCTTGGCCAAGCGTTCGCGACATCTCCTCCATCGACTTCAGGTACGAGTTCATCCCCTGGCTGACGTCGAGCCATTCCTTCTGGCTGCGATGCGCCGCGAGTGCCTGCCGCTTGGTCTCGAAAACCACCGTGGTGTCGATCAGCAAATCCGGCTGCACAGGCCGGCGGAGTTCATCCATCAGGCCGTGTGGCATGGCGTGGTACACGGTGACTTCGCTGTCGACCGGCGGGCGGGGCGGCTCTACGTCAAAATTGGGCATGCCGCGGGAAAACGCCGCCGTCACCGCGAGGCGGGAGGTGTTGGTGTGATCCTCCATATAATCCTGCGGCGAATGGGTGAGTACTATCGACGGGTTGACATCTCGGATAATCGATGCCAGTCGACGCAGGTGTGAGGCATCGTAAAAAATCTCAAGGTCACGCGAGAATGGCGGATGAAAAGTCGCGCCGAGAATGGTGGCGGCTTCCCGCGCCTCGGCGAGTCGCTTGGCTTCCGTCTCTTCCGCGCTGAGGCTGACGCTGCCGCAGTTGCCGCTCGAGATGTTGAGATAGTGTGTTTCCCATCCGGCCTCGCGCAGCAACAGAAGCGTGCCGGCCATCATGAACTCGATGTCGTCCGGGTGCGCGGCGATGGCGATGGCCACGCGATGGGCGTTGTCGGCGGCTTCAGGCACGAAGCTCGGAGAGTTTAACCGGCTTGTTTGTCTTGGCTGAAAGGTCGGCGGCGAAGATGACTTCGTGCGACTTGGCGGCCGTTTCGAAATCGGTCAACGGCATGTCCTTCCCCTTGGCGAGGGCATTGAAAAACGTCTCAAACTGGGTCTGGTACGGGTGGTCGTTCACGTCGCCGGAATCGAGCAACCGCATCGAGAGTTCGCTCCACTGATCCTTGCTGAGGGCGTTGGTGCCACCGAGTTTTGTGGAGTGAAACTTGTTGTCCAGCAGACTGCCCTCGCTGCCGACGAGGTGCGTGTGAAAATAGTACGGCTGGATGCAGTCGATCACCGAGGCCGTCTTGCCGATCCGCCCATCCTTAAATTTTAGGATCGTGACGCTGCTCGTGTCGTACTCGTATTTTTTGAAGTCACTGTTTTTCGAGCCGGTGGAGTAACTGCTGACGCTCTTCACCTCGCCGCCCATGCAGAGAAGCAGCGCGTCGAGCGCGTGGCAACCGGCCGAGAGCAGGCTGCTCCCGCCGGCGTTGCGCTTGGTGTTCCAGCGGAACTGCCCGTACCACGGGCCGATGCCGTGGTAATAGTCGATCTCGCCGTAGTGAATTTCGCCCAGCAGCCCGCGGTCGATCACCGCCTTGGTGGCGAGGAACTGGCTCGAGTAGCGGCACTCAAAACAAACGCACGCCTTCACACCGGCCTTGGCCACGGCACGCCGCATCGCGCGCAGATCCTTGAGATTGAGCGTGAGCGGTTTCTCGATGATCAAATGCTTGCCGGCGGCGGCGGCGGCGATGACCTGTTTCGCGTGCTTGTACGGATAACTGCAGACCGAGACGACGTCGATCGACGGATCAGCGAGCATTCGCTTCAGGTCGGTATGGCATTGGATTTCGCCGCCGTGCTTTGCGCTGAGTTCGGCGGAGTCCAGCTTGCGCGAGGAGTAAACCGCCGTGACCTGTCCCTGGGAGGTGCCATTGATCGAGTCGATATGCGCGCCGGCCACCCAGCCATAACCGATCACGCCAACATTAAATTTCTTCATTAGTCCGGAGAAAAGTTGAGGCACCGATGCCACAACGAACCCGCCCGATTGTCAACTATTGCCTGTAAGCCTAAATCGCGGGACGTTTCCGATTGATCCTATTAGCTGTAACCGGATTGACGATTGCGTCGTCTATTAGAATTCACAACTTTTCAATGTCAGAAAACAAGTCAAAATCCTCTTCCGACTGCGGTTGCTCTACCGGCGACTGTCAGCCGAATCCTTCGCGGCGCCAGTTTTTCAGCCGTGGCGCCCAGTCCATCGCCGCGATCGGCGTGGCAGTGCAGACCGGCGCAAACGCCAATGCCGCCAAACCGAAACCCGATGGCTGGCGTGCGACCGGACTTGGCCAAACGCGTGACATGACCGTGGCCAACGGCTTGGTTTATGTCGCCGGCGATTCGGCTGTGGCCGTCTTCAAGCCAAGCGGGGAACTGGTGCGCAAGATTGAGTTTAACCATTCCCCGCGATGCCTCGCTGTGACCAAGCGGCAGATGGTTGTCGGGTTCCGAGATCGCGCTTGGATTTGTGATCTCGACGGCAAACCCCTTGCTAAGACCAAGCGCTTGGCCAAGGAGGCCGCGCTGACCAGCCTAGCTATCGCTGGGGACGGATCGATTTATGCAGCCGACGGTGGCAGCAGTGCCATCTGGCACATCGACAGCAGCGGCGTAGTACTCGAGCAGTTGGCCGGTGGCAAGGGTGGCCGGTTTGCCGTGCCGAAGTCGTTTTTCCCGATCACGTGGGCCGGCGACTCGCTGTTCGTGGCGCATCCCGGTCGGCACCGGGTTGAGCGGTACGATGCCGATGGCGAGTTGAAGTCGCG
>CEQO01058250.1_pt1 | contig 10669 bp, 7 predicted proteins | sample 531101 | NCBI WGS metagenome assembly CEQO01 (sample SAMEA2621272, study PRJEB7988) | marine metagenome | isolation source: saline water (ENVO:00002010), including
GACATTGTTGTCGAATGGGGCGAGCCTGGTAGTTATGACCCTGTTAAAGCGTTCAAATTACCTGATGTAATCAAAGCGGTAGGGAGAGGAATGGCTCCTAACCGCGCTATACAATTACTCCAAGATGATTGGTTCTTTGAAATGGTTGACCTTAGAGAACATGTAGGAAAGCGCTCAAATCAGCAGCGAAGGATACGCGCAAGAATAATTGGTTCAGAGGGTAAGATTAGGAAGATGATTGAACAACACACCAATACTGAAATCTCGATATATAATTCAACAGTTGTTTTGGTCGGTGAAGAGATTGGATTGGGTAATGCACGCCAAGCGATTGAGATGCTAGCTAGCGGTTCAGAACATGGAACTGTAATCAAATTTTTAGAAAAGGAAAGGCGTAAAGTTAGGCTGGAATCACGCTCGATAGATTATATCGAAGAGAAGATGAGTACCACTTCTAGCGACGAGTTTGCTGACTTAGTACCTGGTTTAGCAGAGGTTGCTAAAAGGCGTAATAACCGACGTCTGAAGGCACATCAAGTAGACCCCTCTGATCCTGAAGCTGTTGCAGAAGTAATGGAATTAGCAGAGGATGAAGAAATCACTTGGGAGGAAGAGTGAGTTTCCTTCTTTGATACCACGTGATTACAAATCCAACTCCAAGTAAAGCGATTATGCTTGGAGCGAATGAAGAAACTGTACCGATGCCAGAAATAGTAGCGCCAGTTACAACGAGGTGGAATTGATTATTCCCTTCATCTCTTTCATCGATACTCTCTGTTGAATCAATTGTTAGTCGAATATCCCATTGTCCTGTATTTGGGACTGTATAATTCCAGATTAACTCCTCTTGTAGATCACTTAAACTACCAATCTCAAGAACTCGAGTTTCCATAACAATCCAATCGACATCAGCAGTTCGGTCAGCAGGAGCGGCTTCAAGTTGGATTGTAACAGAGCCGAGATATGCTTGATTAGATTCTAGTAGGCTAGTGATAGTCACATTTCCATTATTATCACCCGGGCGAACAACCAATCTGTCAATATTGGTTTGTGTAGCATTCCATGATAAATCAAGGCCTGGTAAAATTTGGAATGAGCGTGGTATCGTAGTAATTTCATTACTTGCATTATCAACAATAACTGCTCGTAGCATCAGATATTGTTGTGACTTTGTAGCCCAAGAGGAAAGACCAATTGTACCGCTAAGCCCAGTTGTTCCAATGTCTATCCATCTACCGGATTGGTCAGGTGTATTGCCGACTCCATTCAAGTCAAAACCATACTGGATTTGGGTTGATGAATAATCTATTCCAGACCCTAAATCCTCTGCAGTTAAAGAGATATTAATCGCTCCTATTAGACTGGTAGTTAATTCATCAACAGTCCAGTCTCCACTTTCTGGTTCAGTGGTATCTACTTTGATATCAACCTCGATACTAGAACCTATATTGCCTACTTTGTCGATAGGACGAATTGAAATTGTATGTTCGCCTTCATCAAATGAAAGCGTGGTTGATGAAGTGGATACATTTGTCCACTCTCCATCTTGCATAATTTGTACATGGGATACGCCAGAACCACTTCCATCATCAACAGATGTATCGAGGTCTGAAATCAATACATTGGTATCAGACGACCATCCAGTAGCTCCTCCAATAGTAGGTGTCGAGATAGTAGGAGCGGTCCTATCAATTCCAATAAACATGCTTTGAGTATCCTTTAGCCCAGAATTATCCCATACCGATAATCTTGGATTGTAAGTTCCTTCTGCCATCGATCCACTAGCCCAATCCCAGCCATAGTTGATATCATCGGGCCCGTCATCACTAGGGCTACTTGGACCGGGAACATTTGCTAGGCTAGCATAACTAAGGTCATCATCAATAGCAGCCCAAGTAAACGAAAGTGTACCGTTAGATTCCAAATAATACCACGCTCTATCGATTGCAGTTTCTCCACTTCCAACTCCACTATTTGTCAATGCGAAAGAAGTAATCACGGGCGCTTGGTTGGCAATAGTAAATTCTCCACTAGAGAACCATGTAGTATTATTTTCAGCGACCGAATCCCAAGCCATTGCTCTGAAAGTCCATGTTCCATTAGCAAATTGAGTGGTATCAACATGACTCAACCAAGGTGTAGATGTGATGTTTGTTACGCTAATCCAATCACTACCGTCATCAGAAATTTCTAAGATGATGCTGGAAATAGTTCCACTTCCAGTTGAAGAGAAAGATACTGTGTATAGACCTTTGACAGTATCCCCCTCACTTGGACCATTAGTAAAACTAAGAATTAGGTCGCTAGCACTTGCATTAGAGGTGTGAGAATCCTGCAAAATGGCGGGATTATTTTGCCCTAAAGCCATGATGAGCGTAACCAGAATAGCAACGACAATCCGCCTCATCGCTTCTCCTACATCCTATGTTACCCTTCAATGCTCCCATTCCAACACCCCCTATGGGGTGTGTTGGGAATGCTCTGATATAGTCCCATAATGGTGTTTTTATTCGATTGGTTCAAGTGCTCTAGCCGGCCTCTTATTTCCATGGCGAAGTCCGGCATGTTGGTTTTTGTTCTCGGCGTGCTACTTATTTCGACTTTACCAATGCCAACATCTGCAGAGGATAGTGGAGGAGTTCAGGCCAGTTCTTCGACAGTATTTGTCCAAGCACCAGGGGGTACTGCAATCGAAGGCGGCTCTGCTACTATACGCCTAACTTTGTGGAATGACAATATTGCAGATGCTGATGACGTACTATACGAATTCTACTGGAATGGAGTCTCTCCGAGTAAATTAATGGAAGCTAATACTGTAGATATACCCGGTCAGACCTCGGTAGATGTGGATGTTATCAAGTCTGGATTAACAGTTGGCGAACATAAGGTTTGGATCAGATTCGAATATGATAATGCTGGTATGCAGACTTTTTACAAGGAATTCACAGTAATGGGGCGTCCAAATCTAGAAGTCGATCAGATTAGTTATTCTCCAGTAGAGAATTTACATTCTGGTGATTTAGTAGAGATTTCTTCCTTGGTTTCTAATTCTGGTTCTGAAAATGCAAGTGCGAGTCGTATGCAGATAAAATTAGGGACTGTTACAGAGATTCTTGATGTCCCTCCCATCTCCAATGGTAATAGTACATGGATGAATAAATCAATTGCAGCACCTGCCTCTGGTGATTATACAATAGAGGTAACTGTCGATTTAGATGATGCAATAGTTGAATCTGATGAAGATAACATCTTCACTGAAGATTTAGTTGTGAGTCCTAGAATGGACCTTTCACATTATGGCGATGTTACAGTAGAAACTCCGGCTGGGTCTATGGAAGGCCCATGGACCTTTACAGGGACTCTGTTGCGTACAGGTGGGTCGGGGAATACAACAGTTCCAATGAAATTAGAAATTTCTGATGGTAATGGTGGTATACTCTCAATCGCTCCTTTTGATGTAAATATTTCAGGTGGGTCTAGCGTCCAGACCGAGTGGAGTTATGTTTTAGAGTATGGTTCAGTTTCAAACATTGCAACAGGTAGCCATTCTGCTACAGTGGTTATAGATCCATTTGGTAGTGCTCCATTCGAGCAAGAAAGCGAAGATAACGACCGTTATACCGCTTATTTTGAAAAGTTGGAGATACCTGATGTAGTGGTAGATCCAATTGCAGTTCCTTCTACAGGAGTAATAGATGGAGGTAGTTTGGTTTGGTGGAATGTCTCTATCACAAATACTGCACAAATCGATGTAAGAGGAAAATTAGTTTACACATGGGAAGGGGTAACTGTAGAATTTGCTGACGAACCAGTAATCTCGATATTACCTGGTGAAACACACGTTTGGAATAAGGTCCTTCAGACAGAATTAGGCGCCCATACTGCTGAATTTAACTCACATTGGGAACCGCTTTCAGACTCATACGATTCAGAATTTACGAATTCTGTCGCTAGTGGTAGCGTGACGGTAACATCACAATTAAAACTCGACCTTTCTACAATGTCTTTGTTTAATTCAGATGGTGAAGCAGTAAGTCCACCATTGATGTCAGGAGATGATTATGTTCTTGAAATCAGTCTTAATTCACAAGAGATTGGAAGCGTCAATTTCACCTGTCAAGATTCGTTAGGCAAGGTTTGGAATGAAATCTCAATACAGATTACAGAAAGAGGAGAGTTCGCGCAAATTGATTGTGAATTTACCGCAACTTCACCACGAACGAATCTATTGATAGTTCCCGATGACCTAAATGCTGCAGAAACTCAATCATGGTCATGGGATACTAATGTAAGACCAGAGGATGTAATCGATAGCCAAAATGATGCTGCCTGGGGCACTGTAACAATCATCGGACTAATTTCTCTAGGATTGATTGGAGTCCTGGTAGCAGCAGTAATACTGACTAGAGAGAGAGAAGAAGAAGTGGAGAGAGATATTTTCGATTACTGTCCGGCCTGTGATGGAAAATTGGAAGGCGGCGAGGATAGATGTCCTCATTGTTCTTTCAATCTCAAGAAAGCCAGAAGACAATTCCACGATTGTGAATCTTGTGGTGAATCAATTCCAGACCTATTATCGGATTGTCCTTATTGTGGAGCGCCTCAAGATGTGTCTAAGTATTTCGAAAGGAGAGAACGCAAAGAGATAGTCAAGGAAACGATTGCACTACCTGAAGAAGAACTCGATCCTGAAGATATCCACGCAACAGGATACGAAGATTTCGATGAAGCTGTCAAGGAATTCGGTTATGATTCTGATGATTTAGAAGGCCACTGGGATGAAAATATTGCTAAGGCTGAGGCTGAAGTTGAAGCAGCATATGATAGAAGAATTGCTGCTGAAGAAGAGCTTGAAATGGATGACGAAGAAGCAATGGCAACAGTCACTACAACACTCAAGTCGGTCGAAGAGACATTCGAAGGGCATGACATTGACGCATTCTTATCTGAAAAAGATGAGATCAAGTCACACGCAGATGATGGAAGCGAGTTAACAGCAAGTGATGCAGAAATCAGAGGTCGCTTGTTTGAAATTACTGGTGAAGATGGTGTAATGCCTGGCGATGAAGTGCATGTAGGAATGGGTACTGTAGATCGCTCCCTAGCCGGTAATGAGTTGCCAGAAGATGCGATGGACTTTTCATTCGAAGATGAACAGATAGACGAATTAAATCCTTCCAGAGCAGCCATCGCTAAGGCCAACAGAAAACGAGGATTGCGAAGAAAGAAAAAGACGAAAGTTGCTGAATGTGGCGCATGTGGAGCAGAGATTGCTGTCGACGCAAAAGAATGTACTACATGCGGTGCTAAGTTCGAATGAAATGCCCGTCAGTACTCATAGGGTTCGTCATCGCCTAATGGCTCGGCTGACCCTCTTGACTTCATTCAGGCAGATTTAGCGAAAGGTTATCTTGGTTTGAAACCATCGAGGGGTGTCATTCATACGGTATTCATGCCTCCGAGGTATCGATGAGGAGCAATCATGCCCTATCGGCATTCATACTTCTAGGCATATTAGTAATGTCTAATATCGGTTGTATTGGCTTGGTTCCTGCACGTGAGTTTATTGAAGCCAATAGAGGTGAGCCAACTCTCGATATAAGCGATAGAGTGTACACAGTGTCACAAACTTATGACACGGTTAGTGCCACTCCTTATCTGTATGAAGAGCGCTTCGAAGTAGATTCCCAAGTTACCAAAATCTCAGTATTTATGTCGGCATCTTTGGATGCTTGTGATGGCCTAACAATACTTGAAATCCCAGCATTAGAAGATGCTTGCGAAAATTTCCAATATGTTGAAGCTAGATTATTGGACCCTAATAATGAAGAAATTTGGACTCATACATTGTATAAAACCGACTCAGCAATGGAGGTTAGATTTGAAGAAAACCTTGCTTCAGGTACATGGATTATGAAAGTAGAAGCGCGAGCCTATGGCGAAGATCTTTTGGGCTTATACAAAGACTCTTTTGAAGTGGTTATCTCAGTAGAGAAACAATGTTGGGAATATCAAAATGATGAAATTGTTTGTGATTAAACAACTAGACTAAACTCGAATCGCAAGCATATCTTCTTGAACAACTCTCACATTTCCCAGGGCGGTTATGATTTCTTTCAGCACCACCCTGTACCATTAAACGTTGAATTTCTTTGGTTGCAGAGAATAATCTATGCTTTGCCTCATCATTCCATTCTAACGCATGCAAACTTTCACTACCATAACGTAATACGCCATAGGGAGGTTTTCTCCCGGTAGTAGAATCCACTAAGTGAAGATACGCTAACAACTGAATTTCATGAGATTTGTGCGGTTTTTTAGGAACTTTACCAGTTTTTTGCTCAACTGGAATAAATTCACCATCGACAATTGTAATCTGATCAGGCCTTCCTCTAAGACCTGATTCATTATCAAATAATAATCCTGCAGTTGTATCATCATCCGAATAAGTTACATCCGTATTTTGCTCAACTCCAGCCTCTACACGAGCAATTTCAAGGGCATTATTTGCCAGTAAAGCTTTCTGCAATTGCCATGATGCCATCAATGTCCAAATCATAGCGATTATGACTAAAATAAAACCTGCTTGTTGAGTATTTTTTACCCAAACCAAACCGATTGCATGCAGACCAAAGAAGATAGAACCCATCAATAGTCCAGCCTCTATTTTTCCACCTTGAGACCATCCACCAATAAATCCAGGTGGTTGTAATGCTGAAACAATTGCAACATCCTCTAAATTTCGAATTTCTTCCAATTGTTTAGTAGCCTCACTTGGCATTTTCAACATCTGTCGCCAGGGCAGATAAATGGCCATAGACCCGGCAATCAACCAAATCAGTGCGAGAATTGCAAGATATTTAGCGACATCTTCAGGTTCGACAATCTCGTTTATAATCGTACCAAAAACAATAGCATCTCCTACAAAAATAAAGATGATTGTATACCACCATGACCAGATAATTAGAGCTCTTCGTAGATCGATTTGTTTCTTTTTGTAATTTTGAATCTTTGAGTGAATCTCTGCGTGTTTCTCTATACCCGCTTGTACTGCCTCGCCTCTACCCGATTTACCCATCCTGGACAATTTCCACGAAAGAGGACAGTAAGAATGCCTTTCTAAATCACTAGCTGAAACGTGTAAGCATTCCCCATTTTCATCTCGCCAAAAACCATCATCACCTTCAACTCCAGCAATATTTTTTTGCTCAGAATCACTTGTCAAGACTTGGCCCCGCCTCCCTATCAAGGGTCTTTGGAATTGAACATTTTGTATAGTTGATATATGTGGTAAACGATGCATTGCTCTAATATTGGCTAGTTTGTAGCGACGAAGCGGTTATGTATGGGGGGCTTGTGGCCCGCTCGTTGAGGTTTTACACATGACAGAACTTCTAGTTGACAGAGAAACCTATGAGACCCATGCGGTCCATATCGGGACTCAGCAGAAAAGTGCGGATATGGCCACTTTTATTCAGGAAGTTAGAGATGATGGACTTTACCTATTAGATATAGAAATCACCGATGCTAGAATCCGTGCAATAGCAACTTTCCTTAACAGATATCAAGCTTCTAACATAATGGTCGTCAGCGCTCGCCAATACGGCCAGAGACCTGCTAGAAAGTTCGCTGAAGCGATTGGAGCAAATGCTGCTGTAGGTCGTTTTATTCCTGGAAGCCTTACCAATCCATCTCTGCGCTCTTATGTAGAGCCAGATATTCTATTCGTAACAGATCCTGCTGCAGACCAACAAGCGCTAAAGGAAGCTGTAAATTCAGGTCTACCAATTGTAGGAATATGTGATGCTAACAACAATCTAAGAAATGTTGATTTAGCACTTCCAGCAAACAACAAGGGTCGTAAATCACTTTCACTCCTCTATTGGATTTTAGCGCGTGAAGTTCTCAAAGCACGTGAAGAAACCACCGATGAAGCATGGGCTGAATCTCAAGATGTTGACGATTGGGAATCAACTTTCTGATCTGCTGCACTCAACATATCGTTGACCGACTTTGCAAAGTCTTCTACCGTCGTAGTGTTATGCATCGCAATACGTGCTTCTCTTGCGCCAGGTAAGCCCTTTGTAAAAGCGATAGCATGACGCTTTAACCACTTGGAACGCAATCCAGTAGTGGATTTGGCAAGTTCAAGATAACGATTCCAACACCAACGTCGACTAGCAAATTGTTTCCCAGTCTGTGATAAATTCCACCAGTCATCGTCCACCCATGGTAATTCAGATTCTTTCATCCAACCCAATCCGACTTTTATTTCAGCAAAAATGGAAGGGCTTCCAATAGCGCCTCTTCCAATCATCAGTCCTGCAGCCCCAGTAGTCTCTAGACAAGAAGCAGCGGATTTGGAATCTACAATGTCACCATTTGCTATTACTGGAACTTCTACCGAATCTACTACTTCGCGAATATAATTCCAATCAGCCTCTCCAGCATACCTTTGCTTTAGTGTCCGTCCATGAACACATAATCTTTCTACTCCAACATCTTCTAAACCCTTTGAAATCATCATTGCGTTATTATCCATTTTACCAGTACCAGTACGCATTTTAGCAGTGACTGGAGAATCTATCTTCTCGATAATTCCCTCAGTCATTGAAATCAGATTTTCTGGTTCTCCCATCAATGCTGCACCTGCACAAAGCCTAGTGACCTTAGGTGCTGGGCAGCCGAAATTAAGGTCAACAATATCCGCTTTATCATCTAGCATCAATGCAGCATGAATCATATCTTCAGGGTTACCTCCGAAAAGTTGCGGAATGAACGGTCTTTCATCAGGATGACTTTCCATTCTAGCCCACGACTTTGCATCATCTCTAGTCAGTGCTGACGAAGAGGTGAACTCTGAGATTGTGAGATCTGCACCACATTCTTTAGCCAATAAACGGTAAGGTAGTTCGCTAACTCCAGACATTGGTGCAAGAAATAATTCACGTGGAGAACCGTCCCATTCTCCATATGCATCGGGTATGAGTTTACTCATATTTTCAGCCTCTAGTAATCGTTTCTTCAAGCATTTTTCCTACACGACTGATTCTTCGAAGGATACGCTCCAAATTTTCATTTGATCGTTTCTTCAACATCGCGACACTCTCTCCAACCATTCGATGACCTAAAGGCAATCTACCTCCGAGTAGATTTAGCAATAGCATTTGATTTCTTGGCTCTATTTTTTTCATTTCCTTGGCCACAATTTCAGGAGTAAGTTTACCCTTTTTCAGATGCTTTAGCAATGAATTAGGGATGGATAGACGCTCAAATCCTCCTTTCTTCAGCATCCAATCTTCACCCCTACGCATGTATTGTGTATTCATCGCTGACCATAGAGCGCTGGATAAGCGATCGGTTCTAGCGACTCTTTCAATCAATCCTGTTGCTCGAAATCGTTCTAGGATTCTTCCTACTCTCGGCTTAGGAGCATTTATCGCTGCTGCTGCTTCATCAATAGATATTGGATTGGCGGTATTTAGTAGCATTTCAAATAATTTTACACTGATAGAATCTGACAATATTTCTTTGCCAGGCCTTTCACCTAACAGTCCCATATCTGCCATAAATCTAGAGATCTCACTTTGACCATCTTCTAAAGGCCCCCATTCCTTTACACGTATCGATAATGGGGGCGAATCATCAGCAGGCAATTCCATCTCTAATCTTACATTATCACCGCGCTTCCATTTCGAATCTAAAAATTCGAATCTTTGCTTATGAATCATAGCAGCACGACTCGACATTGTTTGAATGGCACTCGATAAAGATCCACCAGTCAAATGATAATTTCTCCAACTTTTTCCATTGGTCGAAGAGACCATACCAGCAGAAACCAAACGCGTCAAATGATGATGTATTGCAGCTGGCGTTAAAGAAAGGTCATCAGCCATTTCTCTTGTTTCGTACCCTTTACTAGAATCAAAAAATAAATTTTCTTTCAAGATTCTATGTATTGGAGAAAAGGTCCCTCCATCTGCGGTTGCTTCGCCTCTTCTTCTATGCAAACAAAGAGTATCTATCATCCAAGAAATTAGAGAATCTACATCTCTTTCACTCGCTGGAAGTTGGATTTCATCGAGCCTGAGGTCGAACATTGCTCTTTACCGGGTGCCGATAGTCTTTGAAGACTACGCGCCAAACTTCGCTTGAGAGGCGATTAATGATTTAGCGTCGGTCATCCGACCAATTATAATCGATACCGTGCGTACTATCCCATGTGGAATCTTCGAGTAGATGAGGTGCTAATTCAATTCTATCCTCTCGTAAAATGCCTCGCCTACGTAGAACTTTGATCGCAGAGTGAACCGTAGCTCTAGTGCGGCCAATTCGCCTTGCTAAAGATGCTTGAGAGCGTGGAATGCCATGTATTTTGATGTCATCAACTATTGTTCGCTGAACTAATGAAAGACCGATTGGCATTCTTCTTGCCGCTTCATTCTGGTTGACATCAAGACCCCTTAATGCTTCGATTTGTGTAGGTGCACCCGCGAAATAGCACGTCCTTCCATTCACTGAAATTATTGTGATAGAGCGTCTACTTTGAAGAACATCAAGGTGGTGACGTAAGGTTCCATTGGCACTTGATAAATTTGATTGCAATTCTCGATAACACAAGCCAGGTGTCTTCTCTAAAGTGTTTAGAATTCTTCGACGAAAAGGATGC
>CEQO01017187.1_pt1 | contig 10566 bp, 9 predicted proteins | sample 531101 | NCBI WGS metagenome assembly CEQO01 (sample SAMEA2621272, study PRJEB7988) | marine metagenome | isolation source: saline water (ENVO:00002010), including
AGCAATAGCAAAGTTGATAAAAAAGATCTGGAGTGGTGGGAACTTTTCGCAGCCATCAAAGGCATGGCTATCTGGATCTCAGCTGGAAATGAGTTTAAATCTGGAAAAAATATTGATCCTATAAATTTATTTTCAGCTTGGATACCTGGCGATATCCATTTAGAAGTAATTTTGAATACGTTGGAAAGTAAAATATGAAACCAGATCTCAATATAGCTCTTTTAAATGCAGCTCAAGAAATAATTAGTAGATTTAGCCCACTAATTGAAGATGAATATGAGAGATCACGTTTGAGTTCTTGGGGTGCTCTGATCTTAATATCCGCTATGAAACTTGATGAAGCTGGTGATTCTTTAGATAAAGAAAATCGAGATATTATTGAATGGTTATTATCAAATTCAAGAATTAAAGAAAATGAATTGGAAGTACTGAAATCAGTTAACTCAGGTGATAACAATATAAGTTTTCTTGATGAAAATAATCAGAAACTAAGACGAATCTTAACTGATGAAGTAGAGTTTTTAGAGAGTGATGGGCAAAGAGCTAAAGTTTTAAGTGCTTACGAACTATTTAGGTCTATGCATCAAAGAAGGAAAGTAAGTGATCTAGTTGGTTTACTGCAGCAGAACACTGATTAACTTGTCCATTGCACAAAAGATATGAACCCATAAGCGCCAATTATCATTGGTGCTAAGTAAAGAGTGGGTAGTATTACCTCAGATACCTTTCTTGCTGTTTTTTCTATTTTTCTCATTCGTTACAATTAATTAAAAAAAATATCTTATCATTTATAATGATATATGTATATAAGTATTGTGAATATATTGTGAAAAACCTGTGAAATGGCTATTTTTAAGAATGTTCAATAGAAAATTCAACTATACCAATACCATTTTCTCCCCTTAATGAGTAAAGAAGATAATTTTTGTCATCTTCAAAAAAAATTGCTGGATCTCTAAGCTGATTAACCGGTATATTGATTGCACTTTCAACAGATTCATAATTTGGTAAAAAAGCACCCTCCCAATCCTTTTCAGGCTTTAGAACCTCAATAGGTTTTGAAGCATTCCACTTATTTGATGGTAATGAAAGGTCAACTATTGAAAGAAGTATACGTTCTGGCTTGTCTCCTTTTCTGGTGTGAAATATAAGTAATTGATCTTTATAAACCATCACAGCGCTATGCCTTGTATCTTCTTCCATGACTTGATTAATAATAGTGAAATCCTCAATATCTCCATTATTTTTATATATAAAACCAGGCATAGATATTGCGTAATCATCAGCTTTATAGGTAAATTTCCTAAAATAAGGCCATCCTACTATTTTCTTTTTAGCTTTAAAATTTATACCATCACAGGATGTAGCTACTCTCGTCTTTTGAAGACCAAATTCGTCTAGACCGTGAAAATATAGAACTATTCTTTGATTGACTTCATCAACATGTGCATCTGGTGAAGCAATATGGGGAATGGTCAAATCATCAATTTTTTTGGGTATATGTTTGATATGATCAACATGAGCATCTCTTTCTCTCAACTCATTTATGTTGAAATCATCAGGCATTGATGGTTTCTCATTTAAAAAATAGGAATTTTCAAGTTTTAAAGTGCCACCGCTTAGAATTTTCCATTGACCTTCCAGCTTATCCGAATATGCAAGTTTTATCCTATCTCCTTTATGATCTGCAAAGTATAAATAGTATTTTCCTAATGAGTCTTCAATCCAATCAGGTACTTTTATCAAGGAAGGACCATTTATATTAGAGCCGATCTCCTGCTCAAGAAATGGAGGTATTATTGGTTGATCAACAAAACGAGTAATTTTTATTTTCACATTATTCTTTATCAGTGAAGCTTAATAATAATCCTATGATTGATAGTAATAAATAATTCTTCATCTCTAAATAATATTTAATTTCTAGTCACTCAGTTTGCTACCCAGAGGTTATAATATGCCAAAACCAAATGGCAAGAGAATATACTGCAAAGTCAATTGAAGTCCTTTCGGGACTTGATCCTGTCAAAAAAAGGCCGGGCATGTACACCGAGACATCTCGTCCAAATCACCTAGCTCTTGAAGTAATAGATAATAGTATTGATGAAGCTCTTGGAGGTTTTGCATCTAAGATTAGTGTTTGTTTGTTTAAAGATGGATCTTTGAGTGTAGAGGATGATGGCAGAGGCATGCCTGTTGATATTCATCCCGATGAGGGGATACCTGCGGTTGAATTGATATTTACTAGATTACATGCTGGAGCAAAGTTTTCTAATGAAGATTATAAATTTTCAGGAGGCCTTCATGGAGTTGGTGTCTCTGTTGTTAATGCTCTGTCTCTCCATCTTGAAGCAGAGATAAAAAGAGATGGAAAAAAGTATTCAATAAGATTTGAAGATAGTGAAAAGAAGATAGATCTTAGAACTATCGATAGCGTTGGGCAAAAGAATACTGGCACTAAGGTGACTTTTTTAGCTGACCCACAGTATTTTGATAATGCGAAAATATCTGTATCTCAACTAACTGCTGCCTTAAAAGCTAAAGCAGTTCTATCGCCAGGTTTAAAAATTTCCTTTTCTGATGAAAATACTGGAAATTCAGAAAGTTGGTGTTTTGTAGATGGGCTCGCCTCCTATCTATCTGCTTCAAATCAAGGAGGGGAAGTAGTTCCTTCAGATCCCTTTGAAGGTGAGTATCTTTCAGATGACGGAGGTCTTACATGGGCACTTCAATGGGTACAAGGAATAGCTGATCCTATATCTGAGAGTTATGTAAACTTAATTCCTACTTCTCAGGGAGGTACGCATGTTAATGGTACAAGATCAGGACTTACTGAAGCACTAAAAGAGTTTTGTGATTTTAGGAGTTTAATTCCCAGAGGTGTTAAATTAACAGCTGACGACATTTGGCTAAACTGCAGCTCCATAATCTCGGCAAAAGTAAAAGACCCTCAATTTACTGGTCAGACTAAGGAAAGATTATCATCTAAGGAATTCTCAAATATTTCTTCACAGATCATAAAAGACTCTTTCAGCCTTTGGCTCAATCAACATACAGAAGAAGGTGAAACTATTGCAGAAATATGTATTGCTAATGCCCAGGCCAGACAAAAGAGCAACAAGAAAGTTGATAGAAAAAAAATAGTATCAGGACCCGCTTTACCAGGAAAATTAACAGACTGTACTAGTGACGATCCAGAACAAGGAGAATTATTTTTAGTGGAGGGGGAGTCAGCTGGCGGATCTGCCAAAAGGGCAAGAGATAGAAACTTCCAAGCTATTCTTCCACTCAAAGGAAAAATTATGAATACTTGGGAAGTAGATGTTAGTGAAGTATTAGCTTCTCAAGAGGTAAATAACATTGCAATAGCTCTTGGCGTTGAACCTGGAAGCAATAATTTAGACGGACTCAGATATGGCAAAGTTTGCATTTTAGCTGATGCAGATTCAGATGGACTTCATATTGCCACCTTATTATGTGCTCTTTTCTTGAAACATTTCCGACCTCTAGTGGAAGCAGGAAGAGTTTATGTTTCGATGCCACCTCTCTATAGAATTGATCAAGGGAAAGATGTGTATTACGCTTTGGATGATCCAGAAAAAGATAAATTGGTGGATGAATTACAGAAGAAAAATAAAAGAACAAAAATAGAAGTTCAAAGATTTAAAGGTCTAGGAGAAATGAATGCTTCCCAACTGAGAGAAACTACTATGTTGCCTGGAGCTAGAAGACTGGTTCAACTTACAGTTAAAAATGGAGATAAATCATCTCAAATGGTTGATATGTTGCTGTCAAAAAAGAGGTCTCAAGATAGAAAAGAATGGCTTGAAGATAAGGGAAACTTAGCTAATGTCTGAAAAACTTGAACAGCAATCTTTAAGTCTTTTTAGCGAGAAGGCATACCTTGATTACTCAATGTACGTAATCCTTGATCGAGCTTTACCCCATATAGGTGACGGACTTAAACCGGTACAAAGGAGAATTATCTATGCCATGTCTGAATTAGGGCTAAGTTCAGCAGCTAAATATAAAAAGAGTGCCAGGACGGTAGGAGATGTAATAGGTAAATTTCATCCTCATGGTGATACAGCCGCTTACGAAGCAATGGTCCTTCTATCTCAATCTTTCTCAACCAGATATCCTCTTATTGATGGTCAAGGCAATTGGGGCTCCATAGATGATCCAAAATCTTTTGCTGCAATGAGATATACCGAGTGCCGTCTCTCGCCATATGCAAAAAGTCTTTTAGAAGAGCTTGGGCAAGGTACTGTAGATTGGGATAGTAATTTCGATGGAACACTTCTAGAACCCACTGTATTGCCAGCGAGGTTACCAAATCTATTATTGAATGGTGCTACGGGCATAGCTGTCGGAATGGCAACTGACATACCTCCTCACAACCTAAATGAAGTTGTAAACGCATGTATTAAAATCCTAGATGAACCTAAAGTTACTGTTGAAGAACTATATAAAATTATTCCAGGACCTGATTTCCCGACTCAAGCCGAGATAATTTCATCTGAAGAAGATCTCAAGGAAATTTATCAATCAGGTAGAGGATCAGTAAGAATGAGATCTACTTATAGTATTGAAAATGGTGAAATTGTCATCACTGCCTTACCTCATCAAACATCAAGTTCCAAGATATTGGAACAAATAGCACTTCAAATGGACGCAAAGAAGCTTCCCATGATAGTAGATTTAAGAGATGAGAGCGATGAAGAGAACCCTACGAGATTAGTATTAGTTCCAAAATCTAACAGAGTTGATAAAGATGCAGTCATGAACCATTTATTTGCCACGACAGATCTTCAAAAGAACTACAGGGTAAATATGAATCTCATTGGCCTTAATGGTAAACCTCAGACTAGAGATATTAAGCTCGTTCTAAAAGAATGGCTGACATTTAGATCTCAAACAGTAACGAGACGACTGCAGTTTAGGCTGGACTGGGTTTTAGATAGACTTCATATACTGGAAGGTCTTCTAGTTATTTATCTAAATATCGATGAGGTGATTAATATCATCAGAAATGAAGATGACCCCAAGAAAGTATTACAGAAAAAATTTAAATTAAGCGTAGTTCAAGTTGATGCTATTTTAGAGATAAGGCTAAGACAATTAGCGAAGCTTGAAGAAATAAAAATAAAAGAAGAACAAGGTAATCTTGACTCTGAGAGGAAAGATTTAGAAAAGTTATTAGGTTCCAAAAATCGCCTCAAAACTCTTATAAAAAAAGAGTTGAAAGCTGATGCAGAGATTTATGGAGATCAAAGGAATAGTCCTATAGTCACAAGAGAAGAAGCTTCTGCTTTTGATGAAACAGAATTAATTTCGTCTGATCCAGTTACGGTTGTTTTATCAGAAAGAGGGTGGATAAGGGCTGCAAAAGGACATGATATTGACCCAGAATCATTGAATTATAGGGAAGGGGATAGTTATTTTTCATCAGCTTTATCAAGAAACAATCAGAATGCTGTATTCTTTGATTCAAAAGGCAAAGCATACACTTTACCTTGTCATTCACTTCCATCTGCAAGAGGACAAGGGGAACCCCTTTCAGGAAGATTAAATGCAGAATCTGGTGAAACTTTCATGGGAGTAATTTCTGGAACAACCGAAGAAAAGATTGTCTTAGCAACCTCGTCAGGATATGGATTCTTAGCAAATCTCGGAGACTTGCAAACCAAAAATAAATCAGGAAAAGCTGCAATAAGGGTTCAAGAGAATGCAAAAGTTTTGATTCCCAAACTAATCGAAGATGAAAAAGATGTTCTAGCTGCCATATCAAATCAAGGTCGTATGCTTGTCTTTCCTCATTATGAATTACCTCAATTAGCCAGAGGTAAAGGTAATAAAATTATTGGAATTCCAAAAGCAAACTTTGAATCTGGTGAAGAATTTTTACAAGAGTTGGCTGTAATAAGTGAAGGCAGAGAGTTAAAGTTGATAAGTGGAAAAAGACATTTCACAATTAAGTTTAAGGATTTAGAAAATTTTTATGGCAACAGAGGACGAAGAGGAAACTTCTTACCAAAAGGCTTTAGAAAAGTCGATAAAGTTGAGGTAGTCACTCCAGAGAACTTACAGTCTTAATTTTAAGGACAATATACTTTTAATTGGAGAAATTAATGAAAGAAAAATTTCCATCCTTAGGTAATGAGGTAACTATAACCGAAGAAATGTGTGATCTTAACGGTCATATGAACGTAATCTATTATGCTCAAATTTTTGAAGATGAGTTTCCTTTTTATTCTAATTTAGGGTTTAACTCCGATTACTTTAAGGAAGGTTATTCATTCTTTACTCTTGAAATGAATATAAGATATTTGAAAGAGATGAAAAAAGGCGAAATTGCTTTGCCTTGTTTTAGATACTTTGCGATCAAACCAAAATTAATCCATTACGGAGGGGTTATTCTTAATGAGTCCGGTGAAGTTTCTGCAATAACAGAAAATATTTTGGTCAATGTTGATATGAGTACACGAAGATCCTGTGAGATGAAAGATGAAATGATTCAGCATCTTAATGGAATGCTGGATGAACACTCGGCTACGGGGAATGTAGACTTTGAGTTAAGACTAAAGATTTAAATAGATAATAATTCTTTTTGTATATTCTCATCAATTAAAGGAATAACTTCGGTACTCTCTAGATTTTCTTTTAATTGCTCAAGTTTGGAGGCTCCTAAGATTACAGTCGAGACGTTTTTATTTAGTAGACACCAGGCTATAGCAAGTTTTGACATGCTGATATTTAACTTTTCTGCAATTGGCGCTAACTTTGTAACTCTTCCCATCCTCTCCTGACCTCGATCAGACTCCACCATACTTTTTTTCAGCCATTCATAACCAGACAAGGTTGCTCTAGAGCCCTCTGGAATACCATCAAGATATTTTCCTGTTAAAGCACCGGAAGCTAAAGGAGACCAGATAGTAGTACCAAGACCATACTTCTCGTAGAGTGGTCCGTATTCGTTCTCAAATCTATTTCTATCGAGCAGGTTATATTGTGGTTGCTCCATAGAAGGAGGAGTTAAGTGATTCGTAAAGGCAAATTCATATGCTTCTGTAATTTCTTCAGCAGTCCATTCGGAAGTTCCCCAATACAAAACTTTACCCTGAGTAACTAGATTATGCATAGCCCAAACAGTTTCACCTATGGGTGTATCAGGGTCAGCCCTGTGACAGAAAAAGAGATCGAGATAATCTACTTGTAGTCTTTCCAGTGCTTGATGACAGGCTTCGGTTATATGCTTTCTGCTAAGGCCGATTTGAGTTGGTAACGGATTTTCTTTAGCTCCAAAGAATACCTTTGAAGAGACGCAATAAGAATCTCTAGGATTTGTTAGGGCTTTTAATGCCTTACCCATTACAATCTCAGACTCTCCTCTTTCGTATCCTTCGGCATTATCAAAGAAGTTAATACCTGCGTCTAAGCAAGTTCCAAACATAGACTCAGCAAGCTTCGTATCTACTTGTTTATTGAAAGTTACCCATGATCCAAATGATAGTTCTGAAACTTTCAGACCTGATTTGCCTAAATTTCTATATTTCATATTATTCCCCTAATAAAACTTGTTTTAATATCTCAACACCTTTTTCTATTTCCGAATTCGAGATATTTAGAGCAGGAGCTAATCTAAGGCAATTTGAACCTGCGGAAACCAAGATTAAGCCTTGTTCATATGCTTGATCTAAAACTTCATTAGCACTTTTATCTACTAAATCGCAACCAATCCATAATCCCGCCGACCTTATATCTGAGAAGATTCCCTGAGTTTCTAACTCAGATAAAAGATTTAAAAATAATTTCTCCTTTTCACTGACATCACTAAGAAATTTTTTATCACTCACTATATTTAATACTTCATGAGCGACTGCACAGGCAATTGGATTGCCTCCAAAAGTTGAGCCATGAGTGCCTGGCTGCATACTCTCACCAATTACTTTTGTCGTTAGTGTGGCTCCAATAGGTATTCCACCACCTAATCCCTTGGCAGATGTCACTATGTCCGGTTGAATGTCATAGTTCATGTATCCATAGAGGCTTCCCATTCTACCAACTCCACTTTGTACTTCATCAATTATAAGAAGAGCACCTTTTTCAGACGTCACCTCATTAAGTTTTGTCATAAAGTCATTCGTCGCTTTGAAGACTCCAGCCTCTCCTTGAACTGGTTCAAGAATAACAGCTGCAGTTTGATCCGTAATAAGCTCATCTAAACATGACAAGTCATTAAATAATCCGTGCTTGATTCCAGGCATTAGGGGTTCGAATCCATTCCTGTGCATTTCAGAACTTCCTAGAGATATATTTAAAAGGGATCTTCCATGAAAAGAGTTTTGAAAAGAAACTATTTCATTTCTATTTTCATTTCTCGAAGAGTGATATTTTCTAGCTATTTTTATAGCAGCTTCGTTAGCCTCTGATCCTGAATTACTAAAAAAAATATTTTCTGCAAAAGTTAACTCAGTTAGCTTATTAGCTAATTTAATCGCTGGCTCATTTGTTAAGTAATTACTAAGATGCCATATTTTTTTTGACTGATCTGTCAGTGCCTTGACAAGAGAAGGGTGAGAATGACCTAAGGAATTGACGGCTATTCCTCCTCCAAAATCTATGTATTCTTTATCATCTTGGTCCCAAACAATAGATCCCTCTGCCCTTTTCGGCACAAAATTTGCAGGAGAATAATTCGGCAACATGACGTTGTCATATACCCCTCTTAATTTATTATTTTTACTATTTTGTTTCATTCACTGAAGTTTATTGGGCGAGAGAGTAGTATTATAGATACCCTTTTTATATGGTCAAAATTGAAAATAACTTAGAAGATAAAATATACAGGATATTGCTTCGTCCCAATCAATCATCTGATTGGAAATCTAGTTTGATTTTTATCCTCATAATAGCATTCACATGTTTATCCATTGGGATTGGTTTTGCCTTAGCTGGCGCCACTATGATTCTTCCATTTGCAGGATTAGAAATACTTTTTGTTGGTGTTTGCGTTTATTTAGTTATGAAAAATACTTATAAGCAAGAAGTGATAACCCTTACAAAAGAGACATTAAAGATTGAAAAAGGACAAGGAAGACGAGACCAAGTTTGGGAATATTTTAGGATGTGGTCTTTTGTTTCAGTTGAGCGACCAGAGCATCCCTGGTATCCAGCACATATAGTAGTTTCTTCAAAAGGAGAGCGCGTACCAATAGGAGATTTTCTAACTGAAGATGAAAAAGAAGAATTAGTCGAAAATCTTGAGAGAATAATTCTGGAATTAAAGTAACTACTTTCTTTGGTTAAATCTTTTCCCCACCATTGCTGAAGTGATATTTATCTTCTGAATATCTATAGTCCCACCAGCTATTCCCCAGCCCCAAACATCTCTGTATTTTCTTTCCATGGAATATTCTTTATTAAATCCGTAACCACCCATCAGCTGCATTGCAGACGCAACTACTTCTCGAGCAGTCTCATTTGAAAAACATTTTCCAACACTCGACTCGAAAATACTTGGAAAACCTTCTTGGGCATTATGAGCTGCTCGGTGGATAAGAAGCCTTGATGCCTCAACTTTCATTGCCATTTCTGCTAATTTCATTTGGACAGCTTGAAATTCAACAATGGGTTTACCAAATTGTTCTCTCTCTTGAACATAGTCAATTGCACTCTCTAATGCTCCAGAAGCTTGTCCTAAACACATTATCGCATTGCCACATCTCTCAAGATCGAAGGCTTCCATCAGTTTTTTAAAACCACCATTAGCTTCAACAATTATATTTTCAACTGGAACTTCTACGTTATCAAAATAAATATCTGCTGAGGGTATACCATTCCAACCCATAAGCTTTTCTTGCTGACCAAAGCTTACTCCAGGAGTATCTTTCTCGATATAAACTGCTCCAATACCATTTGCACCTGGATCATCTGACATTCTGCAGTAAACAACATAACCCTCAGAATGACCTCCACCAGAACACCATCTTTTAGTACCATTTAGAATAAATTTATTGTCTTTAATTTCAGCTTTTGTAGTCAGATCAGTCAAGGCTGAACCTGCATTTGGTTCTGACATTGAAACAGCAACTACTATATTTCCTGCACAAACTTCAGGAATGACCTTCTGCTTTAATTCTTCAGAAGCAAAATGTTCTATTGCCTTAACAGGACCAACACAACTTTCAAATATTGGAAATGCAACTGCTGAAGAAACTTTAGCGAATTCTTCCATGACAAGTAACGCATCTAAATTAGATAAACCTAGTCCACCATAATCTTCAGAAACATTGATGCCTAAGAAACCCATTTCTGAGTATTTTTTTAGCCATTCCTTAGAAAGTGGCTCGCTGGTCTGTTCCATTGAGTCGGCCACTTCAACCATTTCATTTTGAGCAAATGATCTTGCAGTATCTTGAAGTTCTTTTTGTTGTTCAGATAGTTTAAAGTCCATATTGCTCTCCTAGATAATTCTATCTATTTTAAATTGTTCTATATCTTCTTGAGTGTAGCCAAGGCTAGAAAGAATTTCTACATTATGTTCACCTAATTCAGGCGATCTAGTTT
>CEQO01036495.1_pt1 | contig 10442 bp, 7 predicted proteins | sample 531101 | NCBI WGS metagenome assembly CEQO01 (sample SAMEA2621272, study PRJEB7988) | marine metagenome | isolation source: saline water (ENVO:00002010), including
ATCCAAAACTTAACTAAAGAGACAAAAAAAAGCGAGGTAGTATGGTTAGCTACTGATGAAGATCGGGAAGGGGAGGCTATTGCTTGGCATTTATATGAGGTGCTGAATTTGAAAAAAAAACATGTTAATAGGATAGTTTTTCATGAAATAACATCTAATGCGATTAAAACAGCCATAGCTAATCCTCGAGATATAGATATTAATTTAGTAAATGCTCAACAGGCAAGACGTATTTTAGATAGAATTGTAGGATTTAAATTATCACCTATTTTATGGAAAAAAGTTAAACCTGGGTTATCAGCTGGTAGAGTCCAATCCGTAGCTGTTCGATTAATTGTAGAAAAAGAAAAAAACATAATTAATTTTCAAGCAATCAAATCATTTCAAATTTCTGCTAATTTTTTAACATCGACCTCGGAAGTTTTAAGTGCAACAATATCAACAGATTTGGAATCAAAAGAATCAACACTAAATTTACTGAATTCATTAATTAATGCTACTTTTAAGATACAGTCCATAGAGACAAAACCTTCTCGAAGCACTCCAAGTGCTCCATTTACCACATCTAGTTTGCAGCAGGTAGCTTCTAGTAGATTAGGATTTTCTGTAAGTCGCACAATGAGTGTAGCACAAAAGTTATATGAGTCAGGACATATCACCTATATGAGAACGGATTCCACCAATTTATCAAAAGAATCGATTAACTCGATGGAAAAATATATTATTAAAAATTTTGGAAACAATTATTTCAAACAAAGAGCATATTCCACTAAAGCTAAGGTTGCGCAAGAAGCACATGAAGCAATTAGGCCTACAAATATTAATAATGTGAATTGTGGACAGGATGCGTCTCAAAAAAAACTATATCAATTGATATGGGAGAGAGCAATTTGTTCTCAAATGAGTGATGCAGTGATTGATAAAACAATAATTAGCATTACTGCATCTAATATAGAATCATCAACTTTTCAATCTAGGGGACAGTTGTTAAAGTTTGATGGATACTTAAAGGTTCAAAAAAACTTAAACTCTTCTAGCGGTAAAGAGAAATTGTTACCAACAGTTAGTGAAGGAGAGAAGCTTACTGCTAGTATGATTGTTGGTAAAGAAAAGTTTTCAAAACCACCCGCTAGATTTACCGAAGCTTCTTTAGTGAAGAAGTTAGAGGAATTAGGCATAGGTAGACCATCTACATATGCTCCAACTATTTCAACAATCCAGAAAAGAGCATATGTAATAAAAGAAAACATAGAAGGTTTTGAAAAAGAGTATTTGCATATTACTCTTGAGGATAATATTATTAAAGAAAGCATTGTTAAAGAAATTACAGGATCTGAGAAGAATAAGCTTATTCCAACAGAAATCGGTAAGTTAACTAATGATTTTTTAGTTGAGCATTTTCAGTCTATTTTAGAATATAGCTTCACAGCTACAGTAGAAGATGAATTTGATAATGTGGCCAGAGGAAACAAGGGATGGAAAGATATGATTAAAACTTTTTATAATGATTTTGAACCTACTGTATTAAAAGTTGATAAACACAGTGCAAAAGTTACAGGATTAAGATCGTTAGGTATTGATCCTGTCACTCAAAAAACTGTTTATGTTAGATTAGGCAAATTTGGTCCAATAGTGCAGCTTGGAGAATTAGAAGAAGGCCAAGCCAAGCCAAAGTACGCTAGTCTTCGAAAAGGTCACACTATTGACTCGATAGACTTGGATACAGCTATCCAGTTATTTAATTTACCAAGAAACGTGGGTCAATTTGAAGGAAAAGAAGTAATTGTTTCAGAGGGAAGGTATGGTCCATATGTTAAGTATGATAATGCATTTGTTTCTCTAGGAGAACAAGATCCATTTTCGGTTGATTTAGATACGTGCATCAATATTATTAAACTTAAGCGCAAATTTGACAAACAAAAGATTATCAATTCTTTTAATTATGAAAATTCAATTATTGAAGTGTGTAATGGAAAGTATGGCCCTTATGTAAGATTTGAAAAAAAGAATTATAAAATTCCAAAAGATTTAGACCCAAAACAAATTACTAAGCAAGATTGTCTAAAGTTAATCGAAAAAATAGCAAATAAATAACAAAACAATTTCATATATTGTCTTCATGTTTGCTAATTACTTTGAGCCTGTTTCTAAAGAAATTTTAGATTTTAAGTCTAAACTCAATCAGAATTCACTAGGTTTTCATATTAGCTGTTATGATGGTAATACTTTTCCTGATATTGAAACTACGGATATTGCTTTAATTATTGTTCCAGAAAATCGAGGTTCACGAATTAAATTAACGCCCAATACTTACATGAATTTTAGAAAAGCATTCTACAATTTATTTCAAGGAAATTGGAAGTTTAGAATTACAGATTTTGGTGATTTGAAGCCAGGGTTAGATTTAAAAGATACATATTTTGCACTTAATGACATTATTTCATCATTATTAAGTCAGAGTGTCTTTCCTGTTATTTTAGGAGGTACGCAGGATTTAGTGTATCCATTATATCAGTCTTATGAATCATTTACTAAGGGAGTGAATTTGTTGTCAGTTGATTCACGATTTGATTTGATTAATGAAGATGCGTTAAATATAAATAACAGAAACTACTTAGGGTATATTATTAAAAAAGAACCTAATCATCTTTCAGGGTTTACTAATCTTGGATATCAAAGTTATTTATGTCAAAGTGACGAATCACATTTATTAGATAAGATGTTGTTTGAAACGTCTCGTTTAGGGGATTTAAGGGAAAATATTAAGAGTTCAGAACCTTATTTGCGCAATGCAGATATAGTTGCTATTGATTTGTCTTCGATTAAGCAATCTGATGCTCCAGGAACCACATCGCCCTCTCCAAATGGTATTGAATCTCATCATGCTTGTGTGATGTCTCGATATGCTGGTATGAGTGATAGAGTGAGTTCGTTCGGTGTTTTTGAATTTAGTGAAGTGTATGATATTAGAGAACAAACGGTTAATCTGATAAGCCAAATTATTTGGTATTTTTTAGAAGGTTTTAGTTTGCGTGTCAATGATTCTCCAAGCATTAATAATATTAATGTAAAATATCAAAAATATATTATACCTATTAAAGATTCAGAGTTGCAGTTTATTTTTTACAAGAGTAAAGATACTGGTAGGTGGTGGTTTTCTTCTTCTATGGAATTTCATGATGAGGCTAATTATAAAGAAAAAATCATAGCATGTTCTTATGAGGACTACTTACAGACCCTAGAAGGCGATATTCCAAAACGTATTTATAGGATTTTAAAAACAATAACTTGATAGAATTTAATAGAGATGTTACATCTATTTGATTTTATCTAATTAATTTGTTTAAAAAACAAAAAAAATCTATATATTTAAGCACTTAATTTTATGAAAGATATAATGTTTGAATCAAGCAACACATTTTTTAAGACTATGCTGACACTTTTTTTTATAGTTTCAGCTTCTTTGTTCGCTCAGCAAGACCCCCAGATTACACATAACATGTTTAATAAATTCATGTATAATCCTGGAGTAGCTGGTGCTTACCCTGAATTACATGCAACACTGTTACATAGAAATCAATGGGTTGGGATTGATGGTGCTCCGACAACGTCGAATTTAAATGCACATGCATATGTAGATGTGCTTCATGGAGGAGTTGGGTTAAATGTGCTTAATGATAGGGCAGCCAATTTGAGTATGAAAACAATATCTTTGTCATATAGTTATCAATTAGGTCTTGGCCCAGAACACCAGTTGGGTATGGGTTTAAGTTTAGGTTTGATGAATTATGGGTATGATGGCCCTTGGATAACCCCAGATGGAACTAGTGATTCAGCTTTGCCTAATCCTGGATCTTCGAAAAGTGTTCCAGATTTCGGATTAGGATTTTATTTCACTTCAGGCGATTATTATTTGGGTTTGTCAGCTACTCATATTATACCTATGGAAGTTGATTTTGATGGAAAATCTATTCATGATCAAGCTCGACATTATTATTTTTTAGCTGGTTATGATTACGATATTACAGATGAATTTTCGTTGAGAGGGAATTTATTTGCAAAAACGGATGGAGTAGCATTGCAAACAGATATAAATATTAATACTTTTTGGAAAGAAAATTATTGGACGGGGCTTTCTTTCAGATATGAAGATGCGCTTTGTTTTTTAGTGGGTTTTCAAGTTGCTAATAATTTATCATTTGCATATGCTTTTGATTTAGTAAGTTCAAAATTATCAACTCAAACAAGTGGTAGTCATGAAGTTATGTTACGATATTCATTTGAGTTAGATATAATAGGAAGAGGAGATACGCGTTATAGTAGTGTACGCTTCTTATAAATTTTATAAAATATTTTAGTATTATGAAAAAAATAATTTGTTGCTTTTTTATAGGTTGTGTTTTGTTAAACTTACCAGCTTGTTTTTCTCCAAATGGAGAGTTGACAGGAAATACAACAACCAGATTAGATTTTACTATAGCAGACCCTATGGGCATGCGGGAAATTCCTGCTGGATCTTTTACAATGGGAGCCAATGATCAGGATGTTCCTTATGCAAGCAGAAATAGCATGAAAACAATTACAGTAAGTCCATTTTGGATTGATGAAACGGAGATTACAAATTCAGAATATCGTCAATTTACTCATTGGGTAAGAGATTCTATAATTAGAAAAGAATTAATATTAGAGAATCCTGATAAATGGGGCTGGGTTAATGATCCTGATCCAAATTGGAATCAAACTGAATTAGCCAATGAACAAGCAAGAGAAGAAGATTATTATATTAATTGGTATAGAAATTTAAATTATCAAAGTGCGGAAGTTACTAGAGCAATGATCAATACATTAATTCTTCCTGAAGAAGATCAATTGCAAGATGAAGGAGGTGAAACAATATTGCGACCACATTTCCAATCTAAACTAATAGATAAAAGAAGATTAATTTATGATTATACTTGGTTTGATCCTACTGTAGCTGCTTCACGATTAAATTCATATGATTATGATAAGGAGGATTATTTAGAAGTTGAAAGAGCAGATGCTTTTATCAATAGAGAAAGAGTGCCTGTATATCCGGACACTTTAACATGGGTTCGTGATTTTACTTATAATTTTAATGAACCAATGTTTGATAAGTATTATTGGCATCCAGCATATGATGAGTACCCTGTAGTTGGTGTAAGTTGGCAACAAGCTAAAGCTTTCTGTCACTGGAGAACAGAGTGGAAGTTATATCATTTACCAGAGGAAAGAAGGGTGTTTGAAACACCATATCGATTACCTACTGAAGCAGAGTGGGAATGGGCAGCTAGAGCAGGACGAGAATTAGCTATGTTCCCTTGGGGAGGTCCTTATTCTAGAAATTCAAAAGGTTGTTTTTTAGCAAACTTTAAACCTTTGAGAGGAAATTACTGGGCTGATGGATACATATATACGGCACCTGCAAAAGAGTATTTCCGCAATGACTACGGACTTTTTAATATGGCTGGTAATGTTGCAGAATGGACAGAAAGTGCTTTTAATCCTATGTCAGATATTTTTGCTTCAGATTTAAATCCAGAATACACATATAACGCGAATGAAGCAGATCACCCTCATTTTAAAAAGAAAGTAGTAAAAGGTGGTTCTTGGAAAGATATAGGAGCATTTCTTCAAATAGGAGCTCGAGATTTTGAGTATCAAGACAGTAGTCGTTGTTATGTCGGTTTTAGATGTGTAAAAAGTTATCCATTTGATGGTAGAGTTGGATCTATTCAAAAGGAATTCGAAGCACCTGGTAGAGATAAGGATAAGAAGTGGAGCAATAAAGCAATAAAAAGAAAGCAGAGAGACAGCAGGTAATAAAACACTAATAAATCCGTTATAATTAAACCAACTACGTTTAAATAATAATTTTAATAATTTTAAATACAAGAATAATATGAACTTTGCTAATTCAAAATTTTATAAATGGTTAATGCCATACCTATATGGATGGGGAGCATCTTTAGTTATTGCGGGAGCATTATTTAAGATACTTCATTGGCAGTTTGCAAATGAAATGTTAATTGTTGGAATGGGAACAGAAGCATTGATATTTTTTATGTCTGCTTTTGAAAATGCACCTCCACAATATAAGTGGGAAAGAGCTTATCCGGGTATTTTAGATGCTGGCGAATCAAGTGATCCGGAGACTGTAACTCAGCAATTAGATAAAATGTTAAAAGATGTTGATGTTGACTCAAAAACCATAAAAAACCTAGGAGATGGTATGAAAAAATTGAGTCAATCAGCTAGTGGATTAGGTGATGTTGCAGATGGTACTAAAAAATATAATACTCAAATGTTAGAAGCATCTAAAAGTTTAGAAAAGATTAATGAATTATATATGGATCAAATTAAATCTTCTGAAGAACAATTCATGGCGACAAAAAAGATTACTACGAATTTAACATCATCATTAAATGATACAGCTAGATTACATGTAGAGCTATCTTCATTATCAGAAAATTTAAATGCCCTTAATAATGTATATGGTAGCATGTTGAATGCTATGGCTAATCAAAAGAAAAAATAATATGGCTGGAAACCACATGAGTGAATTGAGCCCTCGACAGAGGATGATTAACATGATGTATCTTGTGTTAACAGCTCTATTAGCTTTAAATATATCTAAAGAAGTTTTAGAAGCGTTTCAAACTATGGATAACTCAATAGGATTTTCATATAGTGAGAAGCTGTCTTTTAACAAGAAGGAATATGATGCGTTTAAAATGAAAGCAATGAATAATCCTGAAAAATTAGGATATTGGAATGATGTGGCTGGTACTGTAAAAAATGAGAGCAAGAAATTAATAAGTGTTATTGATACAATAAGAATTCAAATCCAAGAATTAGCAGAATTAGATGAGGATGGGAAATTAATTGCTTTAGATGATAAAGAAATTACTTTAGAAGTATTGGTAAAAACACCAGAAGAGAAAGGATATGGTTATGGGAAACTATTAAAGGAAGCTCGACAAAACTACAAAGAATTTCTATTATCTCTAGATACTTTGAATATCTATCAAGGATCAGATTCTATATATAAATTGAATATTCATTCTTTATTTGCAAATCCGGATTATGATTCAGATGGTCCAGATGGTAGAGCTGAACCTAGAAGTTGGGAATATAAATATTATGGCCATGTTCCTGTTGCAGCAATGGCTTTTATGAATCAAATGAAGTTAGATGTTGGTAATATGGAAGGATCAGTCCTTGAGTTATTACAGAAAAAAACTGGCCAAAGCTCAATTACTGTGAATCAACAATTAGCTGTTGTTAAAGCGCCAAAACAAACTATTATGCTTGGTGACAGCTTTCACGCTAAAGTTTTTATTGCTGGTGTAGATACAAATCAATTACCAAAATTCAATCTTTATCGTTATAATTCAGAAGGCGAAAGAGTAGATGATGTTGTGATAGATAGTTTATCAGTGGATGGTAGTCGTGGTATTTTTTCAATAAAACCTAAAAAACAGGGGACTTATTGGCTTGGTGGAGATATCCTCGTCCAATCAGAAGAAGGTGAAAAAAAATATGAATTTACTCATCAATATCGAGTAGATGAGCCTATGTCGGTAATTTCTCCAGATAAGATGAATGTTTTATATACGGAAGTTGTTAATCCACTTTCAATCTCAGTTCCTGGATATAGTTCGGATGAATTGCAGTTGTATTCAGATTTTTCAGGTTGTAAAATAAAAAGGATAAAGAATGGTTCTTATGAAGCTATAATCCCTCAAAAACAAAAAGGAAAAAAAGGAAGAAAAGAAATTAACCTATTTATTAAACATACAGCGAGTGGTAAGTTGGTTGGTGAGAAAATTAAATTTAGAGTAAAAAATGTACCACCTCCAAGACCATCTATTAGAAAAAAAGTAGGACCTCAATCTTTAACTCCTGCCGAGTTAGGTACAGCAGCCGGTATTAGAGCAACTTTACAAAACTTTGATTTTGCTTTAAAATTTGAAATAACTTCTTTTGATTATTCATACCCAACAAATACTGGTGCGATGAAAACACAGTCATATAAAGGTTGGAAGTTTCAAGAAATACAATCACAGTTTAATGGCTTGAAGCCAGGTCAAAAGGTGATATTTGATAATTTTGAATATAAAATTAAGGGCTCAAAAAATAAGCCTGATAAAATGTATGAATCATTGGTAATAACTATATTATAAGAACTTAATATTATGAAAAGAATAGATTTACTTTGTATTGTTTGTTTAATTTGTTTATTTGGATTCTCACAACAGGATCAAAATACTAATCAATCAACATACTCTCATGAAGCAAATACAATAGGAAATAATCCTACCAACACTGAATTTAATGGTTTTCAACAGAATAAATCAAATGTGAATTATCCTAATACATCTACTACTACTAAAGCCAGAGAGCATAGGTCAAAAGCAGTCTGGGCAGATAATTCGACTATTGTATCTGATGAGAAAACAGGACATCATGCATACATACCATACATATATGTAGGTGAAGATGATATTTTATGGGCAAAAAGAGTAAGGAAATGGATTGATGTAAGGATGTTACAAAATCACCCACTATATTTTCCAGTAAATATTCAGTATTCAGATTATAATGGCTGGGATGGAACAACTATGGAAAGTGGTGTTGGTGGTCAAAAAGTTTTTCATGAAGTTTTGTCAGGAACTGATGCAAGAAAAAATTTATTTCAAATTTTGAGAGATGCTGCTACCACAATTAACCCAGCAACGGGTATGCCATTAGTATCAACTTATAATATGAGTTTAACTAGGAAGCTTTCTCCTCAAGAAGTTATTCCTAATTGGTCAGAAGGATTTCCAAATGCCTTTGGATTTTCACAAAATATTGAAGCTGATGATGAAGATGGAGAAGAAGTTACAGTATCATATTGGTATGAACCTAATCATATATTAGGGTATTGGATTGAAGAAGAAATTTTCTTTGATAAAAGACGTGCAAAATTAGACTTCAGATATGTTTCTATTACACCTGTAGTTGAGCACCCTAAAGAAAGAAAAAGAAGAGATTTACCTACTTTTTATTTTCCAGAGATACGAAACTTGTTATCAAGTCATAAAGTGTTTCCATTGGATGGAAATCTTGCACACAGAATGTCTTTCGATGAATTTTTTCACAGAAAGTTTTTCGCATCTAATATTGTAAAAGAAACAAATGTATATGATCGACAACTTAAAGATTATTTACCTGGTCGAACGTTAGATCAACTATTAGAAGGTGAGAGGATTAAGGAGCAAATACGATTGTATGAAACTGATATGTGGAACTACTAAAATTTAAAAACCCCCAAATTGGGGGTTTTTTTATATCCTCCTATTTATGAAGGTTGACTTTATTATTGTCGGGCAAGGTATTGCTGGAACATCTTTTGCATTTGAGTTATTAAAAAATAATAAAACATTTGTTTTAGTAGATAAATTTAGTACTCATACAGCTTCCCGAGTAGCTCTAGGTGTATACAACCCTTTAATTCTAAAATGGTTTACCAAAGCTTGGGATATAGATAATCAACTAGATTATTTTTATATTTTTTATAATCAACTCAATCATTTTTTAGGCGATAATTTATTTTCAGATATAGGGATTTATAAATTTTTAAAAAATCCATATGACCAAAATAATTGGTTAACAAAACAATCTAGCTCTTGTCGATATCAATATATGTCGAAAGACTTATGTTCAATTAACAATCAAGGATTGCTTAATCAAAATCCATATGGTCTTGTTAAATCAGCTGGTAAGGTTAATGTACAGTTATTATTAAATTTATTTAGGGATTATTGTATCAATAAAAACCTTTTATTAGACACTAAGCTAGATTATAATAAGTTAAAAATTAATTCTAATTCTATTCGTTTTGAAGGTGTTGAAGCTAATAAGATTATTTTTTGTCAAGGATATGCGGGTATTGATAATCCATATTTTAATAATTTAAATTTTAAACCCACAAAAGGGGAAATACTCACTATTTACTCAAAAGATTTAAAGCTGGACAAGATTATTCATTCCGGCTTTTTATTTACACCGATTGGTAATGACCATTATTCAATTGGTGCAACTTATGATTGGAAAGATATGACTATTAATCCGAATGTAGAAGCAAAGACAAAACTTATTGATGGACTAAATTCTATATTACAAACAGAATTTACCATCATAAATCATCAAGTAGGTATTAGACCGTCCACTTTTGATAGAAGACCATTTGTTGATGTACATAAAAAATATAATAATCTATATATTTTAAATGGATTAGGTACTAGAGGTATTATATTAGCTCCGTATTTATCAAAGCTGTTAATTAACAGCATCTATAAAAACGGTACTATCAATAATGAAATAAGTATTAATAGATAATAAAAAAAGCCCCAATGAAGGGGCTTTTTTATTATGAA
>CEQO01054675.1_pt1 | contig 10364 bp, 10 predicted proteins | sample 531101 | NCBI WGS metagenome assembly CEQO01 (sample SAMEA2621272, study PRJEB7988) | marine metagenome | isolation source: saline water (ENVO:00002010), including
ACTTGCCCGCAGCCCGCAACGCTTATATTGCTTTGCCGAAAGCGCCGGGGCAAACTGCGTTTGAAAAATAGCCCGCCGGGTTTGTCGATGTCACGGAAAGTAGTTTGATGATTCACAACGTAGAAATTCTTCCCAGTCAAAAACAGTTTGAATGCGAGTCTGACGATACTCTGTTGTCGGCAGCACTGCGCGCAAACGTCATTTTGCCATATGGCTGCAAAGACGGTGCATGTGGATCTTGCAAGGCCGATTTGCTTGAAGGCCAGGTGGATTATGGCACCTACCAGTCACGCGCCCTGAGCGAAGAAGAGCGTGTACGCGGGAAGGTGCTCACCTGTTGTGCAAAACCATTGGGCCCTGTGAAATTGAAAGTTCGAGAGCTTTCCGGTTTGGGTGATATTCCCATCAAGAAGATGCCGTGTCGTTTGCAGAGCCTCGAAAAGCCAGCGAGCGACGTGGCAATTCTCAAGTTGCAGTTACCCGCCAATGAGGTGTTGCAATTCAATGCCGGGCAGTACATTGAATTCATGTTGCGCGATGGATCTCGACGCAGTTACTCGCTGGCCAACGCACCCTATCAAGAAGGTGGAATCGAGCTTCATATTCGTCACATGCCGGGTGGCTTGTTCACTGACCATGTATTCAACACCATGAAAGAAAGAGAAATTCTGCGTTTTGAAGGACCGTTCGGTACATTTTTCTTGCGCGACGACTCTACAAAGCCTGTGGTGTTGTTGGCCAGTGGCACTGGTTTTGCCCCAATTAAATCGTTATTGGAACAGGCCTTTTTCAAGAACAGCAGCCGTGATTTTGTGTTGTATTGGGGTGCTCGAACCAAGGCTGACTTGTACCTGCTTGATTTACCCATTCGGTGGATGGCCGATCATTCAAATTTCAAATTTGTGCCGGTGCTTTCCGATGCAAGCCCGGCCTGCAACTGGAGAGGGCGAACAGGTTTTGTGCATCACGCGGTGATGCAGGATTTCCCGGATTTGAGCGCGCACCAAGTGTATGCCTGTGGTGCACCTATTGTGATTGAGTCAGCGCAGCGTGATTTCACTGCCCAGTGTGGCTTGCCCGAGGATGAGTTTTTTGCAGACTCTTTCACCTCAATGGCAGATGCCTGATCGACAAAGCAGCTTTTATTGCGGCACTTGCCCCAGATAGGTCTCACGGATTCTGGGGTCATTAATCAGTTCACTGGCCAAGCCTTCGTAATCTATCAAACCGGAGTCCATTACATAGGCGCGATTCGCCAGTTGCAGGGCAATGTGTGCATTTTGCTCCACCAGCAATATGGTCATGCCTTGCTGGTGTACCTGTTGAATGACTTCAAAAATTTTCTCAACCATCAATGGGGCCAAGCCCATGCTGGGTTCGTCCAGCAGCAGCAAATCAGGTTTGCCCATTAGGGCCCGTGCCATTGCCAACATCTGCTGTTCTCCACCACTCAAGGTTCCAGCAGATTGCTTTAGTCGTTCTTTGATGCGTGGAAACAATGTCAGCAGATGGTCGAGATCAGCATTGAGCTCTGCTTGTGGGCACCCAGTTTGCAAGCGCGCGTTTGCGCCCAACTCAAGATTTTCCAACACGGTCATGCGTGCAAAAATTCCGCGTCCTTCTGGTACCAAGGCCAAACCGTTTTTTAGTCTTTCATGTGCAGGCAGCGTAATCAGGTCAATTGAACTTTTGAGGGTTGCTGCATGGGCCTGGAAGGGCAATAAGCCCGCAATGGCTTTCATGGTCGATGTCTTGCCCGCGCCGTTGCAGCCAATCAGGCAGACCAGTTCACCCTGTTGCACCTGAAAATTTAAGCCCTTGACCGCTTGAATGCCACCGTAGGCCACGGTGAGACCCTGAATATCCAATATGGTGTTCGGCAGAGTGTTTCGGACAGCATTACGCATGGTGAAGCCCCCCAAGATAAGCTTCAATCACGGCAGGGGACTGCTGTACCTGTGCAGGGGTGCCTTGTGCAATTATTTTGCCGTAGTCCAACACAGTAACCTCGTCACAAATACCCATGACCAGTTTGACATCGTGTTCAATCAGCAGTATTGATTTTCCATCTTGTCGAATTTGAAGCAGCAACTCGCGCAGCTTTAATTTCTCTGTTGCGTTCATGCCGGCAGCCGGTTCGTCCAGCGCCAGTAATGCAGGCTCACTGGCCAAGGCGCGTGCAATTTCAAGTCGACGTTGATCGCCGTATGAAAGCTGCCCGGCCAGGTGATTGCTGTAGGCGCCAATGCCCACGTAATGCAACCAATGCAGGGCACGCTGCCGAACCTGTTCTTCCTCCCTGCGTTGTGCAGGGGTACGAAGTACCGCACCGAACACACCCTGACTGGTTTTGCTGTGCATACCCACAGCCACATTTTCAAGCGCTGTCATGCTTTTGAACAAACGAATATTTTGGAAGGTGCGGGCCAAACCCATTTGGGCAACATGGTGGGGCGAAGCAGGGTTGTAGGTTTTGCCCTTGAATGCAAAGAGCCCAACATCGGGTGTGTACAAACCCGTAATCAGGTTAAAGCAGGTGGTTTTACCCGCGCCATTCGGACCAATTAGCCCAATGACTTGCCCGGTTTGAATGCTCAGGCTGACATCATCCACGGCAGCAATACCGCCGAAGTTTTTTTTCAGGTTAGTGGCGCTAAACAATGGCGTGTTCATTTGCGATGTGGCCAAAGCCCATTTGGGCGATACAGCATCACCAACACCATGGTGAGCCCATAGATCAAGGAGCGAAGTATTTCGGCATCCACCAGCACAGTACCAAACAAAAACTCTTGAACGGGTGTAACCACTTGCCGCAGCATTTCCGGAAAACCTGCCAGCAAAAGTGCGCCCAATATAACGCCAGGAATGTGACCCATCCCGCCCAACACCACCATGCAAAGCACAATGATTGATTCCATTAGACCAAAGGATTCCGGGCTGATAAAGCCCTGAAACGCAGAAAACATGGCCCCAGCAACGCCACCGAAAGAGGCTCCCAGTGCGAAGGCCAGCAATTTCATGTTGCGGGTGTTAATTCCCATCGATTTTGCCGCAATTTCGTCGTCGCGGATCGCTGTCCATGCTCGTCCAATTCGGCTGTTTTGTAGTCGCATGCAAATAACAATAATGATGAGAGTGAGGGCGAGAAACAGGTAGTAGTAAAGGTGAAGCGCAGGAACCTCGATGCCGAATAAATCAACTGTGCGTGAAAAACGAACCCCCGCAATTTCCACGGGTTCAATCATGTTGATGCCTTGAGGGCCGTTGGTGATGTTGACTGGGGCATTCAGATTGTTCAAAAACAGTCGAATGATTTCACCGAAACCCAGGGTAACAATAGCCAGGTAGTCGCCTCGCAGCCGAAGAGTGGGCGCACCCAGAAGTACACCAAACAGCGCAGCAATCAGTGCACCCAGTGGAATCATTAACCAAATGGAAAGATGAAGACCATCGGGAAAGAGGGCGGCAATGGTTTCGAAGTTGTCGGTTAAATGGGGTGAGGCGAGTAAACCGTAAACATAGGCCCCCACGGCATAAAATGCGATATACCCCAGATCGAGCAAGCCTGCGAAGCCCACCACAATGTTGAGCCCCAACGCCAACATCACATACAGCAATGCGATGTTCAAAATTCGAACCCAGCTGTTACCGATCAAGCCCGCGACCCAGGGCAGTGCAGCCAGTGCGACTGCGACCAGCAGGAATCCGATGATCTGTTGATGGCGATTGGCAAGTTTATTCATGCGCGATCCGACACCCTTTCACCCAGCAGGCCTGATGGTCGAAGGGTTAGCACCAAAATCAACACCGCGAACGCGAAGATATCTTGGTAGTGCGAACCCAAAAAACCACCCGTCAACTGCCCCAGGTAACCGGCCCCGAGGCTCTCGACAATACCCAAAAGCAGGCCACCCAACATGGCACCGTAAATATTGCCGATACCGCCGAGTACCGCAGCAGTAAATGCTTTTAATCCCGGCAAAAACCCCATGTAGAAATGAGCCACTGAATAATTGGCAGCCACCATGACACCGGCCACTCCAGCCAAAGCCGCACCAATTACAAACGTGGCGGCAATCACTGAATTTGCATTGATTCCCATGAGGCCAGCCAGTTGAGGGTTTTCGGATGTAGCGCGCATCGCTTTGCCCAAGCGGGTTTTATTCACTGTGTAAGTGAGCCCAAACATAAGTGCTGCGGACACTACAACGATCAGAAGTTGAACCGGGGTGATGGAGACGATTCTTTCGTAATCGCTTTCAAGACTGGGAGCAAAGGTGTGCAAAACAATGGGGTCTGTGGGCAGAGTGGCTGGAAAAATAAGGTAATTCCGCCCCCAAATAATCATGGCGAGGGTTTGCAAAATAATTGAAACGCCAATGGCGGAGATCAAAGGTGCCAGGCGGGGGGCATTGCGCAAGGGGCGATAGGCAAAGCGTTCAATGGAGAAGCTAACCAACATGCACACAGGCACAGCGCACAGCACACCCACCAGAAAAAGCATCCAGCCAGGTGTTTCCGGAAACAGTCCCAGAAACAAGGTGATTGCGCTGAAAGCCACCATGGCTCCAATCATGACAACCTCGCCGTGCGCGAAATTGATCAACCCCAAAACGCCGTACACCATGGTGTATCCAAGTGCCACCAAAGCATAAATGCTGCCAAGCACCAGGCCGTTGATCAGTTGTTGCGCAAATATATCCATATACGCCAAAGCAATTGAGAGAAGGGTGACCAGAAAAAGAATAGAGCAATTTGTGTTTGGCTTCGGTGCCATTCTTCAGAAAGAAGTCAGTTAATTGACAGGTCAACCCATTACCGGTTTAGATGCTACATTGGCGGAATCAATCCTAAAAACAAGTTGGAGGTGGTCATGAACCTTTCTCGTTCCTGGCATTTAAAACATTCATTGTTGTGTACATCTGTGTTGATGGCTTTGGTAAGCGGTGCAGTTCAAGCCAAAGAGGTGTTGGTCAAGATAGGGCACATTGCTCCGCTCTCTGGGCCGCAGGCGCATTACGGCAAAGACAATGAATCGGGTGCCAGGCTGGCGATTGAGGATTTGAACAAAATGAAAATTCAGCTGGATGGGGGCACTGCCAAGTTTCAGTTGATTGCAGAAGACGATGCTGCCGATCCAAAAACTGGTGCAATCGTTGCCCAAAAATTGTGTGACATGAAGGTCAATGGCATTGTGGGGCATCTGAATAGTGGCACCACAATTCCCGCATCGCGCATTTATTACGATTGCGGCATTCCTCAAATCACACCGTCCGCTACTACACCCAAAGTGACCAAGCAGGGATTTGAGTCCGTCTTCAGGGTGATTGCGCATGATGGCGTGCTAGGTGTTGCCTTGGCCAAATATGCTGTCGATGAAATGAAGGCGAAAAGGGTTGTGGTCATTGATGACCGCACGGGTTATGGACAACCGTTGGCGGATATTTTTACCAAGCAGTTGGAGGCCAAGGGTGTCAAGGTGCTGGAGCGCCACTACACCAACGACAAAGCGACCGACTTCGCAGCAATTTTGACCTCGGTAAAGCGCGTGAACCCTGACCTGGTTTTTTACGGCGGCATGGATGCACAAGCTGGCCCTATGTTGCGTCAAATGAAGCAGTTGGGCATCAAGGCAAAGTTAATTGGCGGTGATGGCATTTGCACCGCTGAGTTGATGCGTTTGGGTGGTGACAATGTGGGTTCGAATGTACTTTGTGCTGAGGGCGGTATGGCTTTGAGCAAAATGCCAGGTGGACCAGCATTCGAAAAGCGATACAAAGCCCAGTTCAAGACTGACATTCAGGTTTATGCCCCTTTCGTTTACGACGCTGTCATGACCATGGGCATGGCCATGAAAAATGCAAAGTCAGCCGATCCCAAGAAGTATCTTCCGAAGTTGAAAGACATACGATATGACGGTGTGATCGGAACTATCGCATTTGACGAAGTGGGCGATGTGCTGAATGCAGCAGTGACCTTGAACTCTTACGGCCCTCAAGGAAAATTTCCAGTGAAGGTTGTGAATTAAGCGACTTCAAATAAAAAAAGCCAAGGCGCAACACCTTGGCTTTTTTGAGTTGCTTGCCCACTGATTACAGAGCAAGAACCCAAGCTGCCAATTTCTTGGCTTCTTCTTCGGTCACGTTTTGAGCAGGCATGGGAACTGGACCCCAAACGCCCTTGGTGCCGTTCTTGATTTTGCCGGCCAGCATTGCTTCTGCACCTGCTTGGCCTTTGTACTTGGCTGCCACGTCTTTAAAGGCTGGGCCAACTACTTTTTTCTGAACCTGGTGGCAGGCCAAGCACGCTTTGCTCTTGGCCAATGCTTCGTCGGCGCTGGCTGACAACGGCAGAGCAACCATGGTGGCTGCAATCGCCAAGACACCCATTTGCTTGATCATACTGAACTCCTCACTTTGTTACAGTTAGCACATTAATAACGTCTCGGGCGTCATTTTGGCAGACAACACAGTTGTTTGTCATGTGAAACAGCATGATTTTTATCCTTCTGGGCATCCTTTTGCTCACAATGAAACTTGGCGGTGTGCATCCTGTGATCAATTGGGAGTGGTTTTCCATCGCTTTGCCGTTTCTCATGGCCATTTGCTGGTTTGAACTTTTCGAGCCTTGGCTTGGCCTGGATGTTCGCCGACAACAGTTTAGAAGGCGCCAGCTGGAGGCGAGGATTCGACATTTTCAAAATAAAAAACCCCGACGACAACGCCGGGGTTTTCCGTTTAAATAAATCGCTGGGTGGTTTACAGGTCGAGATCGCCATCGGTGACTGCACCCTTGCTGGCGCTACTGGCCAAGGCTGCGAATTTGGCCAGCACACCAGTGGTGTAGCGTGGCTTGGGTTTTACCCAGCTTTCACGACGCTTCGCCAGTTCTTCCTCACTCACGTTGATCTGTAACAATTTCTGATGTGCGTCCATCGTGATGGAGTCACCTTCCTTGATCAGCGCGATCGGGCCGCCAACGTAGGCCTCTGGCGCAACGTGGCCGACCACCATACCCCAGGTGCCACCGGAAAAGCGGCCGTCGGTGATCAGGCCGACTGTTTCTCCCAAGCCCTTGCCAATGATTGCCGAGGTTGGGGCCAACATTTCCGGCATGCCTGGACCGCCTTTGGGGCCCAAGTAGCGAAGAATAATCACGTCGCCGTCTTTGATCTTGTCGCCCAAAATTGCGTCCATCGCGCTTTGTTCGTCGTCAAAAACCTTGGCTGGTCCGGTAATTACAGGGTTTTTGAGGCCTGTGATCTTGGCCACAGCACCCTCGGGTGCCAGGTTGCCTTTCAGAATCGCCAAGTGGCCTTGCTTGTACAGGGCTTTTTCGATCGGCATGATCACGTTTTGATTCGCGCGGGGCACTGAAGGAATATCGGCCAGGGTTTCTGCAATGGTTTTGCCAGTGATGGTGATGCAATCGCCATGCAACAGGCCCGCATCCAACAAAATTTTCATGACTTGTGGAATACCACCGGCATCGTGCAGGTCAGTGGCAACGTATTGGCCAGAAGGCTTCAGGTTGCAAATGACTGGTGTGCGCAAGCGCACGCGTTCAAAGTCTTCGTAGCTCCAGGCCACATCTGCTGCTTTTGCAATGGCCAGGAAGTGCAGTACCGCGTTGGTGGAACCACCGGTGGCCATCAGCACGGCCACAGCATTTTCAATCGACTTCTTGGTGATGATGTCGCGGGGCTTCAAGTCGTTGCGAACCGCTTCGATCAAGACGCGAGCGGACTCTTCAGTTGAAGTGACTTTCTCTGCGTCAATGTTCGACATGGTGCTGGAGTAGGGCAGGCTCATGCCCAAAGCTTCGAATGCCGAGCTCATGGTGTTGGCGGTGTACATGCCACCACAGGAACCGGAACTCGGGCAGGCGTTCTTCTCGATACCCTTGAAGTCTTCCTCGCTCATGCGGCCAGCCGTGAATTCGCCCACGGCTTCGAAGGCAGACACAATGGTCAGGTCTTTGCCCTTGTAACGCCCCGGCTTGATAGTGCCGCCATAAACGTAAATGCCTGGCACGTTCATGCGGGCCATGCCGATCATGCCGCCGGGCATGTTCTTGTCGCAGCCGCCGATCACCAACACGCCGTCCATCCACTGGCCCTGTACCGCAGTTTCGATGCAGTCCGCGATGACCTCGCGGCTGACCAGTGAATACTTCATGCCTTCGGTGCCCATGCTCATGCCATCGGAGATGGTGGGGGTGCCGAAAATTTGTGGATTGCCACCAGCCTCTTTCACTGCTTTCACAGCCGCATCTGCCAAAGGCTGCAAGCCGCTGTTGCAAGGCGTGATGGTGGAATGGCCATTGGCAATGCCAATCATGGGGTTATTGAAGTCTTCGTCTTTGTAACCCATGGCGAAATACATCGCGCGGTTGGGCGAACGGGCCACGCCCTGGGTAATGTTCTTGGAACGTCGATTGATGCTCATTGCAAAAGCTCGCTGGTGGATTTTGATTCAAAACGAGAATTTACCATTTTATGGTGCACCGCTGGGCGCTTGAAGGCACTCATTCATCAAAGGGTAGTCCCTAGGGCAGTACAATTGAGCAGTTTTAATTACCCGGGCGCTCCATGTTTGTTCATCCTGAATTTGATCCGATTGCCATCTCGATCGGTCCTGTGGCCATTCGCTGGTATGGCTTGATGTATTTGCTCGCCTTTGTGGCTTTCATCATGCTGGCCAAACGTCGTTTGCATTTGTTCCCGGCCATCAAAATGTCTGATGTGGACAATATGCTGACCTGGGCCGTCTTGGGGGTCATTCTGGGGGGGCGCTTGGGCTATGTGTTTTTCTACAAACCCGACTATTACATGGCCAACCCGGGCGAGATTCTCGCAATTTGGGAAGGCGGTATGTCTTTTCATGGCGGCTTTTTGGGCGTGTTGCTGGTGTGTTTTGTGTACGGCAGCTACAAAGGCTGGAAGTTTTTTGATGTGATGGATTTTGTCGCGCCAGCAGTGCCCATTGGTTTGGCCTTGGGGCGCTTGGGCAACTTTATCAACGGCGAGTTGTGGGGGCGCCCAACCGATGGTTGGTGGGGTGTTGTGTTTCCACAGGCCGGTGACGCCATTGCGCGCCACCCATCGCAGTTGTATCAAATGAGCCTGGAAGGCATCGCCTTGTTCATCGGTCTGTGGTGGTTTGCAAGCAAACCCCGTCCGCGTGCAGCAGTATCTGCCTGGTTTTTGATTGGCTACGGCGCAGCTCGTTTTGTAGTGGAGTATGCGCGGGAACCGGACCGGTTTTTGGGCACGCTTTCTCTGGGATTGTCGATGGGGCAATGGTTGTGCGTGCCCATGATTCTGGGTGGATTTGCCTTGTTGGCTTGGTCAAAAAACAAGCCTACTGGACTTGAAACCATGACAGCGCTGGAAGCCGCCCAAGCCAAAGCTGGCAAGGGCAGCAAGCGTAGCAAGTAACGCGAACTCAGAAACCCGTAACCGCCTTGTAAATCATCGACAGTGCAATAAAAGAAAGTAACAGAGCGAAAATGCGTTTGATCTTTTTGACGGGCAGGGTGTGCGCCAGCCTTGCTCCGTATGGGGCAAACAGCACACTCATCGCCGCGACGCACCCCACGGCGGGTAAATACACGTAGCCCAATGATCCGGTTGGCATGCCTTGCAAATGTTGGCCGTTGATCACATAAGCGACACTTGAAAACACTGCAATCGGAAAGCCCAGTGCCGCTGAGGTGGCGACCGCATTGCGCAGATTGATGTTGCTCCACACCATAAAGGGCACCGACAAGAATCCGCCACCGGCGCCTACAATTGCAGAGGCCGCACCAATCAAGCTGCCCACGGCTGCCAGCCCTGTTTTTCCGGGCAAAGTGCGGGTGGGTTTGGGTTTTTTGTCGGCATACATTTGGTAGGCGGAAAAAATGACGAACGCACCAAATACCAGAGCCAGTTCTTTGGTCGGTAAATACGAGACCACTTTTGACCCGGCAAACCCGCCGATGAGAATACCGGGGGTCAGGAATTTCACGATGTCCCACCGCACTGCGCCTGCCTTGTGGTGTGCACGCATGCTCGAAATGCTGGTGAACATGATAATGGCCAGGGAGGTTGCAATCGAGGAGTGCACCACATGCTCTACCGGCACGCCTTGGCTTACCATCAGGAAGGTGAGAAAGGGCACCAGCAGCATGCCACCACCAATACCCAACAAGCCAGCCAATACGCCGCTGACTACGCCCAAAACAAGCAGAGAAACAATGAAAACCGGATCGAACATGGTGATTGAATTATTGGGTTTAAGTTGATTTGAATAAAAAAAGAGGCGATTGAACATGGGTTCAATCGCCCCGGTATGGGGTCTCTGCCGATGCCATACTGGCCC
>CEQO01039495.1_pt1 | contig 10361 bp, 9 predicted proteins | sample 531101 | NCBI WGS metagenome assembly CEQO01 (sample SAMEA2621272, study PRJEB7988) | marine metagenome | isolation source: saline water (ENVO:00002010), including
TCCAATTTTTGAGTTTAACAAAAGAATTATCGATGCAACAAAGGATTTAGTTATTGCTTATAAACCCAATATTGCATTTTATGAAGCTCAAGGAAATAAAGGTTTAATATCTTTAGAAAAAACACTTAATTATATTCCCAAAAATATTTTTAAGATAGCTGATGCTAAAAGAGGAGATATTGGAAATACTTCTAAAATGTATGCAAAAAGTTTTTTTGATATTTTAAATTTTGATGCAATTACTCTTTCTCCTTATATGGGAAAAGATTCTTCTACCCCCTACCTTAAATATAAAAATAAGTGGATAATATTATTAGCACTAACATCAAATAATAGTTCAATCGATATACAACATTTTAAGAGTTCAGATAATAAGAAACTATATGAGCATATTATTGAGGATTCTCTTAATTGGTCTAATAATAAAAACACAATGTATGTAGTTGGAGCAAATAGAACTTCTGAATTAAAAAATATTAGAGAAATTATACCAGACCACTTTCTTTTAATTCCAGGAGTAGGAACTCAAGGAGGTAAATTAAAAGACATTAGTTTTAATTCAATGAATGAAAATTGTGGAATTATTGTTAATGTTTCTCGGGATATTATTTATAGTGACAATACAGATTTATTTGAAGAGAATATTAGAGAAAGAGCAAAACAATATAAAAATGAGATGGAATCTATTTTGATTCAAAAAGGTTTAGTATGAATCAAAAATATCAAATTTTACTTTTTTATTGTTATGCAGAAATTATAGACACTGAAATATTTAAAAGTGATCATCACTTATTTTGCATCAAAAATAATATAAAGGGAAGGATTATTATTTCATCTGAAGGGATTAATGGAACTGTATCTGGTTTAAAAGAAGACTGTGATAAATACAGAAAAGAATTAATTAATAAAGGAGTATTTTCAGATATTGATTTTAAGATTGAAGAATATCATAAAAATGCTTTCAAAAAAATAAATGTTAGAATTAAAAATGAAATTGTAAATTCAGGTCTAACTAAAAAAAACTTGCTTAATAAAAAAGGAAAATACATTGAGGCATCTGAATTTAAAAAAATTATCGAAAATATTCCTAAGGATGTTACGATTTTAGATGTTAGATCTAATTATGAACATAATATAGGCAAGTTTAAAAATGCTATGACATTAGATATTGATAATTTCAGAGATTTTCCTGAAAAGATATCTGAAATTAAGAAAAAAGTTAAAAAGTCAAATAAAATTATAACCTATTGTACAGGAGGGGTTAAGTGCGAAAAAGCTAGTGCTTTTCTTAAAGAAAATGGTTATGAAAATGTTTACCAATTACATGGGGGGATTATTAAATATGGTCTTCAAGAGGAAGGTGAAAACTTTGAGGGTAAATGTTATGTTTTTGATAATAGAATTGTAAAAGATGTAAATAAGGTTAATCCTCTTATTATTGGTGAATGTTATGTAACTGGGAAAAAAACTGATAGAATGGTAAATTGTGCTAATGTTTTATGTAATAAACATTTCCCTCTTAGCGATGAAGGAGCAAAAAAATATGAGGGTTGTTGTACAAAAGATTGTTTAGAAAATGGCGATGTCAGAAAATTTAATGGAACAGGATTTTATCAAAAAGAATTGAACGGATATAATCCATATATTGGCTTACAAAAAGAATGATTTATTGAAATACTATTTGGTTTGATGAATTAAACCATTTCTCATAAAATTCTTTATATTTTTCATCAACTATATTTCTCTTAATTTTTAAAGTAGGAGTTAGAATGTTGTTTTCAATTGACCAAGAATCTTTTAGCACAACTATTTTTTTTATTCTTTCATGATTTTCTAGCTGATCATTAATTGAAACAATTAACTCCTCAAAGCTACTTTTTATTTCAGATGCAATTTTTTTTCCTTCACTTAAAATAACAAGAGCTATTGGTTGAGTTAGATTATCACCAACGACACAAACTTGTTCTATAAAACTATTTTTACTTAACTTAAGTTCTATTGGGTTTGGTGCAACATATTTTCCCTTTGATGTTTTAAAAATATCTTTAATTCTTCCTGTAATAGTAAGGTAACCATCCTTGTCAATTACACCTTTATCACCAGTATGTAAATATCCATTTTTGATTGTTTCATTGGTTAGTTTATCTTCTTTAAAATAACCCTGCATAATACAATCATTTTTCATAGTTATTTCTCCTTCTTCTGTAATTACTATATCAGTTTCAGGCATTGATTTTCCAACTGTTCCAAATTTGATATTACCTGGATAGTTTCCGTGAGAACATGCAGAATTTTCTGACATTCCGTAGGCTTCATATATTTTTATTTTAAATCTATCAAACCATTCTAAAGTTGAAATAGGTATTGATGCCGCTCCAGTAATACATATTCTAGATTTATTTAAACCTAATGATTTACGAATTACAAATGAGAATATATTATTAAGTAAAGGTGTCCCCATAATAAAGTTTATTGCTGACTGAGGGAAAATAGATAATATTTTTGTCATAAATTTTGTATAAATTCTTGGTACTCCAAAAAATATAGTTGGCTTACAGTCTTTTAAATTATTTATAAATGTATCAAGAGTTTCAACAAAAAATATCTTACCACCAGATAGTATACCACCATGCTCAACTAAAGCTCTTTCAGCAATATGAGAAAGAGGGAGATAAGAAATAAACCTATCGTTTTCATTTAATGGGAATAGTAAATGTAAATTTTTTGTAGCAGTAGCTGCTGCTTTATAATTTAGAACTACTCCTTTTGGAATTCCAGTAGTACCAGATGTATATATAATAGTGATTATATCATCCAAATTAATATTATGAATTTTATCGATAGGATCGTATTTTGAAATAATTTCATCCCATTTTGTAAAATCACATTTTAGATCATATTGACCAAAGTCAATTTTAACTATTTCTTTTGGTATATGACTTTCAATTTGATCCCAATCAGACTCTTCGAGCTTTCCTATAAATAACATTTTAGATTCGCTATGCTCTAAAATATACTTTGCAGTTTTGCCATTAACATTAGCATAAATAGGAACTGATATATTTCCACTCATCATTATAGCTAAGTCAGTAATTATCCAATGTGCACAATTTTTAGATATAATCGCAATTTTTGAATTTTTAGGAAAATTGAAACTATTAATATAACTACAAATTTTTCTTGCTTCAATTCCAACTCTTTCCCATGAAAATTCATGATTTTTACCATTAATTGGTTGGATTAAAAATGTTTCCTTTCCTTTATTAGTTTCCCAGTTTATAAAATTTTCAACAGGTGACTTTAATTCAGAACTCATAATATCTTTAATTTATATTGCCCAGGTTTTACCAACCTCTTCAAAAGGAATACACCCTTTATAATCACCAAGCACAACTGATGGTCCATTATATCTTAGGACTTGTGTGGCTCCAACTTCACTTCTAAAATAAGATGTTGCTACTGAGGATTTAATTTTTAAATAAATATCTCTATGAGGTTTTTTATTACTTTCCTGAAGCTTATTAAGAATGACTACTTTTTCTTTAAGAGATGATTTATAAAAAGATTTTTCTGTATCTGAATTGTTTAAATGATCATCAAGTTGATTTAGTTCATTCCTGAAATTTTCAATTTTATCATTTTCAAAAACATTAAATACATAATCTTCAATTTCTTTTGGTACACCAACTGCTAATGCACCAGGAAATTCTGTATTAGGTATTATAGTATTAGATATTTCATTTAAAAAAAATGCTTCGTCTTCATTTAAATATTTTGGGTTCCAATCTACTTTCTTTGAAGATGGACTACAAGAATTTAATAATGAGGTTGCAGGAAGAGTTAATGATCCATAAACAAATAATGATAAATTCTTAAATGCATCTCTTCTTTTCATAATTATAAGTTTCTTTTTTTAAGTTCACTTATTGCATAATTTGCTGCTCTTGCTGTTAATGCCATATAAGTAATAGATGGGTTAACACAACTTGATGAGGTCATACATGATCCATCAGTTACAAAAACGTTTTTAGCTGCATGAACTTGGTTCCATTTATTTAGTACAGATTTCTTTGGGTCTTTGCCCATTCTTGCTGTTCCCATTTCGTGAATTCCATTTCCCATACTATAAAAATTATCATAAGGCTCAACATCTTTAAACCCACATGCATCTAACATTTCAGCAGCAGAATTTTTCATATCCTCTCTCATTTTTAATTCATTTTCTTTGATTTCAGTTTCAAAAACTACTGTTGGCATTCCCCATTTATCTTTTTTATTATAATCTAAATACATTTTGTTATCATGATATGGAAGAACTTCCCCAAAAGCATTCAAGCCCATTCTCCATCCACCAGGAGTAGTAGCTGTATCAAGTAAATCATTCCCAACTAGTCCTTCTTCAGCAGCTCTATACCAACCAGTTCTACTTGCACCTCCTTGATAACCATACCCCCTTAAAAAACCCATATTATTAGCCTTTAAATTTCTAAATCTGGCCAGGTATCCACTATTTGGTCTATTACCATAATAATAACTATCCTCATAACCATCAAATTTTGCTCTTGCCCCAGCCTTAAAGTGGTGATCCATCATATTATGCCCTAATTCTCCAGAATCATTACCAAAACCATTTTCAAATCTATTAGACTTTGAGTTAAGCATTATTAAAGTTGAATTTACAGTAGATGCATTAAGAAATATTATTTTCGCATAGTATTCTGTCATTTCTAATGTCTCAGAATCAAGTACTCTTACCCCAGTGGCTTTTCCTTTATCTTCATCATATATTATAGAATGAACTATTGAATTTGGTTTTAATGTCATATTCCCTGTTGCTTCTGCAGCAGGTAAAGTAGAAGAATTTGAACTGAAATATGCTCCATATGGACATCCCCTGATGCATAGATTTCTACTTTGACATGGTCCTCTTCCATTATGAGATTTAGTGACATGAGCTACTCTGCCAATAGTGTATGTTCTTCCAAATTTTTCAAATAAATTTTTTCTAAAATCCTTTTCAACACAATTCATTTCCATTGCAGGAAGAAATTGACCATCTGGTAATTGAGATAAATTTTCTTTCATTCCACTAACACCAATAAAATTTTCTACATGATCATACCATTTTTTAATATCATTATATCTAATTGGCCAATCTATACCAACTCCATCCTTTGCATTAGCTTCAAAATCTTGTTTACTCCATCTATAAACTTGTCTGCCCCATAAAAGTGATCTACCCCCTACATGATAACCTCTAATCCAATCAAAACCTCCTTTTTTTTCTGTATATGGTTGTTCAGTATCCTTTACCCACCAATGTTTGGTAGATTGTTTAACAGTATAGCCTGTTCTTAGTTGGACAGGATAGTCTTTTCTTTCTTTTGCTGTCAATTGGTCTCTGTAAGGCAATTCCCATGAGTGTTTATTCATTGTTGGATAATCTCTTACATGTCTAACATCTCTTCCTCTCTCTAATACTAATGTTTTTAGCCCACCTTCTGTTAATTCTTTAGCTGCCCATCCTCCACTGACTCCAGTTCCTACTACAATAGCATCATAGGTGTTTTCTTTTTCAGATTTATTATTAATATTCATTTGTTGTCTAGTTAATTCAATATTAGTAAAATATTTTTCTTATTAAAAATTTGTGATAGATTAATTAAATTGACTTTGTGATTCATTTAATTTTTAGCTTATTCTTTTTTATTCACCCTATCTATATAAGTTCAACTAATATTATTATTAGCGATGAAAACTTAGAGATAAAAATTAAGTTATTTAGAGATGATCTTGAAGATGGACTAAGAGATTTTCATGGCCTCTCAATTTCAATTGATAATTTAAATAAAATAGAAAAAAATAAGGATCTGGTTAATAAATACATTAATAATAAATTAAGTCTTATTATTAATGATGAAAAAATTAATTTTTTTATTATGGATTATTCATTAGTGAATGATGTTTTAGAAATATATTTTACAAAAAATTTTTCAAAAAAAATTAATAACATAAAAGTAATTAATCAATTATTAATTGAGGTGTATTCTGAACAAAGTAATATTATGTTCGTGGATATCTTAGGGAAAAAATATTATAATAATTTTACAGCTTCAAATATAGAAAAAGCTTTATTTATTAAATAGTTCAATTAAAGATTCAGTACTTACCTTAACTCCTGTTCTAATAGAGTTTTCAATATCAGGATAATAGAATGGAGAGTGGAGAGCTGGTAGAGCATATTCTCCAGCAATATACTTATCCATCCTTTCTTTTGGAACAGTCCCTAACCAATACATAGCAGTTGGTATATTTTCTTTTGTACTTCCATATCTAGCAAAATCTTCTCCTACCATTTGTGGCTCTACAGTAACAACATTTTCTTCACCTATAGTTGAGTTTGAGACGTTAGTCATTATATCAATAAGTAACTCATCATTATAATTAGCAGGAGTATATTGTTCTGGCATTATAATTTTAGGCCATCTTGATTTATCCAGTCCCATAGATGCTGCAATTCCATCACAAATTTCTTTAATTCTTTTATGAATTAAATTCCTAACCTCTTCTTTATAAGTTCTGATTGTAAGTTGTAAATTAACTTCATCTGGAATAATATTATGTTTTGTTCCACCTCTTATTGATCCCACAGTTATTACGGCGTCATCAAGAGGATTTAGATTTCTACTTACAATTGTTTGTAGTTCCATAACAATCATTGATGCTGTTACAATTGGATCAATAGACATATGAGGTGCAGCGCCATGTGAACCCTGTCCAAATATTTTAATATCAACAGATTCAGTATTTGCCATGATATAACCTTTCCCAAAGCCTACTTTTCCAGATGGAATTGTTGGAGAAGCGTGTAATGCGATTCCATAATCTGGTACTGGAAACTTCTCATAGAGTCCTGCTTTAAGCATCATAGCTGCTCCTGCGCCAATTTCTTCTGCAGGTTGACCAATCATCATTATAGTACCCTTCCATTCATTTTTTCTCTCGACTAATGCCCTTGCTGTCCCAGTCCAAACTGTCATATGCATATCATGTCCACATGAGTGCATTGTTCCGACCTCATTACCATCAAAATTTTTAGTAATAACCTTACTAGCATACGGAAGTCCAGTTTTTTCCTCCATCGGAAGAGCATCCATATCTGTTCTATATAATATAGTTGGTCCTTCTCCGTTTTTTAAAATACCAACAATTCCATAACCTCCAAAATTTTCTTCCACTTCAAAGCCAACTTTTCTCAATTCATTAGCAAGCTTTATAGATGTTTCTTTTTCCATCAAGGAAATTTCTGGATTTTTATGCATATCAATATATAGATCCCTGAGATACGGAATTTCTGTCTCAACATAATTTTCAAACTTATTATTTTTTGAAATAAATGAGAATATTAGAATTAGTGGTATTGTGAAAATAATTTTTCTGATCATAATTCTTTAATTTTAATATTACGGTAATAAACTTTTGTGCCGTGGTCTTGAAATGCAATAGGTCCAGTTTTAGTATTCGCAAAACCTTTCCAATCTCTAAATTTAGAATTATTTATTAAAGCATCCCATTCAGGCCCCTCTAGTGGAAAACTTATTGCTCTGTTTCCATTTAGATCAACATTACCAACATTGTCATTATAGTTTATCTCAATTAAGTAATGATTCCATTCTCCAGTGGGGTTAGCAAATAATTTAGATGGTGCAACCATATCGTAAAGAGCACCATTCATATGATTGAAATTAGCAGTGTCATTTTTACCATAAATATCATCATCTAAAACTTGAATTTCAGCAGCTGATAAGTATGGAACAGAATAATCTTTATTCTCATTAACTCCCCAGAAAATTCCACTATTTCCTCCTTTTTCAACTTTCCATTCCAGAGATAAAATAAAACTAGTATAGCTCTTATTAGATACAAGCCCGTTATTACTATTACCTTCTCCTGGGTAGTAAACAAATGCTCCTTCCTCAATTTTCCATCCAACTACATTATCTGAGAGGTAAGTATGCCAGTTATTAAATGATTTACCATCTGTCAAATCAATCCAGTCTGTTTCAGATTGACTTTTCTCATTTGAGCATGAGATAAAAATTATTGATAATACAAGAGTAATTAAATATTGAATTTTCATTTTTTATAATGTTTTTTTATAAATATATATAATTTATTGTTTATTAATAAACTCAATCAGTTCCTTAAAAACAAGATCCTTCTCATTATCATTGTGAGGTTCATGGAAGATGTCTTTGAACAAAATAAATTTATTATTAGGTATTAAAGAAGCAACTTTTTCTGTCCCTTTATGAGATATTATTTTATCATTTTTTCCATGATATATTAAAATTTTAATCTTAATTCTTGATGATCTATCAATTACATCATCGATTGTTTTTATTATTTCAGAAAAAAGATTCAAAGAAATTTTATCATGAACAAGTATATCATTTTCATATTTTTCAACAATTTTCTTGTCTTTAGACAAATGAGAGGTAATTAAATTATTGCTTAGTTGCAAACCTGGAATTATTTTTTGAAAAATTTTATGGATAAAAAGTAAATGATTTGGAATTTCTAATGCAGTTTCTATCCATGGTGAAGAAATAATGGATCTTTCTATTTCTTTACTTTCTCTATCTATCAAAAATTTTAAAGAAATAAGACCTCCTAAGCTATGTCCAAATAAAATAATTGGAGTATCTAAAAATTTTTTTCTAACGTAGATAACTCCAGTTTCAACAGCATTTATAAAGTCTTCAAAAGATTTAATATGTCCTTTTCTACCACTACTTTTTCCATGGCCTATTAAGTCAATTGAAAAAACTCCAATACCTTCTTGCGTTAAAATTTTTGCTAGATCTTCGTAGCGACCAGAATGTTCACCTAGCCCGTGTATAATAAATAAGTTTTTTTTAACTTTTTCCTTGGGTATCCACTCTCTTATATAGATTCTACATTTAGAATCTACTTGAAGATAATTTTCTGAAAATTTCATATTAAGAAAATGCTTGTATTCCTGTTATTTCATGTCCAAGAATTAACAAATGAATATCATGAGTTCCTTCGTAAGTAATTACTGATTCTAAATTCATCATATGCCTCATCATCGGATAGTCACTAGTTATTCCCATTCCACCATGAATTTGTCTTGCTTCTCGAGCAATTTTTAAAGCAATCTCAACATTATTTCTTTTTGCTAAAGAAATTTGTGCGGTAGTTGCTTTTCCTTGATCCATCAATTTTCCTAATTTCCAACATAATAATTGAGCTTTTGTGATCTCGGTAAGCATTTCTGCCAATTTTTTCTGAATTAATTGAAATGAACCTATCGGTTTATCAAATTGTTTTCTTTCCAATGAATATTTTTTTGCTGCATCGTAACAGTCCATTGCTACTCCAATTGCACCCCATGCTATTCCATATCTTGCTTTATCTAAACAGCCTAGAGGCGCTCCAAGCCCATCTTTATTTGGAAGTATATTTTCTTTAGGGATCTTTACATTATCAAAAACAAGCTCACCGGTTAAGCTTGATCTTAGAGAAAGTTTACCATCTGTTTTTGGAGCGGAAAATCCTTCCATTTCTTTTTCAACAATAACCCCTTTAATTCTTTTATTTTCATCTTTAGCCCAAACAACGGCAATATCAGCTTTTGGTGAATTTGAAATCCACATCTTTGAACCATTTAATAAATAATGATCACCTTTATCTTCTAGTTTTGATATCATACCACCAGGGTTTGATCCATAATCTGGTTCTGTTAAACCAAAACATCCTAAAATTTCTCCAGATGCAAGTTTTGGGAGATATTTATTTTTTTGTTCTTCTGACCCGTATGCTTCAATTGGAAACATAACAAGAGAACTTTGAACTGATGCTGTTGATCTCATCCCAGAATCACCTCTTTCTAGTTCTTGCATTATAAGTCCATACGATATAAAATCTAAACCTCCACCTCCATATTTTTCAGCAACATTTGGACCAAAAATTCCAGTTTCTCCCATTTTCTTGACAATTTCTAGCGGGAAATGATTTTCTTCGAACCATTTTTCGATATTTGGTGAAATTTCTTTTGAAACAAAATCCCTTATGGAGTTTCTTATAAGTTTTTGTTCTTCAGTTAATAAGTCATCGACGTTATAAAAATCGACTGGTTCAAATTCTCTGACGTTGCTCATATTTTTTTTTTATAAAAGTAACATTTTAATATCAAACTATTTAAAAATACTATGAATTTATCTGTGATTTAAATCTATCAGAAATATGCATTTATTCTATTAAAAATGCTAATTTTTGATTATTTTTACGGTTGTTAAACCAATCTATATTATGCCAAAAAATTCTGAAGAAAAAAA
>CEQO01065618.1_pt1 | contig 10347 bp, 5 predicted proteins | sample 531101 | NCBI WGS metagenome assembly CEQO01 (sample SAMEA2621272, study PRJEB7988) | marine metagenome | isolation source: saline water (ENVO:00002010), including
AACCATCTTCCAACTCGCGAGCGACTTCCCGTACATTATTTTGGAAGGCGCGCCCTTTTTTTCGCCATCTTCCGCGAGCAGTCTGTCCGTCTCTTTCATTCTGTTATTACGTATCGATGCGGCGTGGTATCGCCGGACGGCACTCTCGTGGTAGTCGTATTATATAGTCTCAGGGGCAGGGTGGTCGTGTTACTGTCGTCGCACCTTGCGAACGCGCGCGTGACGTACGAGGGAGGTACTCTGGCGTTTTTTTTGTCTCCCGTCGTGTGTCGATTTTTATAGTGTTGTCTTTGAAGGTGTCGATGTGTCAAAAATAACAGTCGATTTTTGGGACGAAATTTTCCTCTCTTTTTTTTTTTAAAGAGGAGTTTGAGGGAGAGATGTTTTCGACGAAGAAAGGCCGCGCTTCTTGAGACAAAGACGGTGGAGAAGACTTTTGTCTTCGGGACAAAACAAAACACAAATCGAAGAGGACGACGACCACTACAGTGCGCTCTCTTCTTCTTCTCTCGACTCGCGGAGGGAAAGAGAAAGAGAGAGAGAGAGAAGGGCACACGACGCGACGACGAGAGGAAGCAACGCGCGCCGCATCGCGACGATGACCGCTGCGGAGGACGTGCCAACGCGACCTTTAACAGAATACATTTTTGGATTTTTCTCTCTCTGATTGAATGGTCATGTCTTCGTCGCGCGCGGAAGGAGGCTCGAACGTCGACGAGGACGACTTCTTACCAACAACGACAGCAACGATGAAAGATAACAACGACAACAATAACAGAGCTGAAACATTCTTACACGGATCGACATGCGTCGTGTGGGAAGGGGAGTTGTACACCTACGGCGGTCTGGGCGAATACGGCGAGTTTGTCGATGCCATCACGAGATGGTCCGGACGAGGCGAAAATCGGAAGGTGACGCCCCAAAATAAAAACATGAAAACAGACGTGCCTCCGGGAAGATACGGACACACGGCGACGATTAGTGGGGACTACATGTACATTTTTGGCGGGCAAGGGAGGTACGGCGCGATGAATGACCTTTGGGTGTTTGACTTTGTTCGAGCGACGTGGTCGCCGTTGGATGCCATCGGGGAAGCGCCCAGGGAACGGTTTGGGCACTGCGCATGCGTTTCTGAGAACGTTTTGTTTATTTTTGGTGGGAAAGATGCCAGACCTGGAATGAACGTTGAAAGTTTCGATGATTTGTACGGGTTTGATATCGCCGAGAGGGAGTGGTTACATATCGAGAGCAGGTATGGAAGACCGAGCGGAGGAGAAGGGTGCGCTTTAACTGCGGTAGATTCAGTGTTGCACGTGTTGAGTCCATCCATGCCCTCGTCTACGACAGCTGGTGGTGGTTCTCAACTGAGCAGTAGTATGCAGAATATACACTCTTCGTCATCAATGGGTGAACTCATCACGGTGGACGAGACGCAATCGACATCACATCTAACCGGATCCTCTTCTCAGCAACAAATTGAACAATCTCTGGTAGAGTCTAGACGGTCTAGCGTGGAATCTTTGGGTTCTTCCAATACGGATGCGGGCATGTCCGTGTGGATTTTAGAAGGAGGGCAGAAGTCATCGGATGGTAAAGCGAAGCAGCCTCGATGGACAAAAGTAGCACCCCAGAACGAATCCGACGTTCCTTCGTCGAGAACCTCTTACGTCGCCTCAAAGTTTGGGAATAATTGGATCGTCCACGGTGGTCGATCTTTAAGCGACAACGGTAACGTCATCGTCCTTGGTGACGCGTACTGTTTCCATTTCCCAACAGGTGAATGGGCGAGACTCGATCCCATAGCAGACACAGACCCGAGATTTGGACACTGCGGCGCGTGTATTGACGGTGCTTTAGTCATGTTTTCCGGCACGAGAAGCTCTTCGACGAAAGTGCCGAACAAAGACATGAGCGTGTGCATTGCGATCAATTTAGAAGCATTGTTACCGTTTCCTATCGGGGAAGAGGAAGAGGAACAATTTCTAGTCGATCGCGAAGCAGAAAATTACGGACATTGGAATTTAGACGTCGCGAGCTTGGGGAAATCCGAGTTCGGCGGAAATCTTCTCAGTAGTGGTGGATTAGCTGAAGGAGATAATAGCGAAATGAATTACTCGTTCAACGAAAATGACACGACTGGTTCTTTTAGCGAAGATTTGGACGAGTCTTTCGAGCGAGGCGGCAGTTTTGCCGCCTCTCGAAATGCTGCACTAGAAGCTAAGGTCCTCGCGCAACTCAACAGCAAAGGCATAACAAACAGATCTGGAGGACATTTTGGTCAGTCCCTGCACGTTCCAAAGTGCGGTTATCATGAAGTTGGTGACGTTGAGTTCGTCATCGATGATATTAAAGTGCATGCACACGCGGACGTTTTAAGTGAACACTCTGACTATTTGAAACGCGTTTTAAACGCTTCAGATATTGGAATGGCTTTGAACAGGGAGGTGGAAGTAGTCGTGAAGCTCAAGGAAGAAGGAACCTTTTTGAAAGGCATTATCGCCGCGGTGATTCAAATTTTGTATTTTATAGTAGTTGCCTTCTCCTTCGGAATAAAGAAATTCGTCACGCCAGAGGAGCGAATGAATGTGAAAATTATCGTTCTGAGAGATACACAAGTTCCAGTTTTGATTGCCACATTGCGATGGATTTATGAAATTCCAGTCCAACCGAGCCAGGAGATTTTAGCGGATACGTATCGTCTGGGAGTTAAATTCGGAATCGATGGTTTACCGAACTACTGCTTACACCGGTTACGAACGGAGATGAACCCAACCTTGGCAGCTTCAGCGGCGCGTTTGGCATATGAAATTCGTGACTTGACTTTGTGGCAAGCCGCAGTGAGATGTGCGCAAGGTGATTGGGCAGGAGTCAGTCAATCGGAAGAGTTTATAAATCTGAGACTTTCGAAACCTACAATAGCGAAAGAGTATGCGTTGAGCTCTCACCAGTCGATAGAAATTCCGGGACATCTTCCCTTTGCTCGACGACATGTCAACAAGAAGACCTTTTAGATTTGATTTATAGCTGCTTCAAAAGATTTTATTGATACTAATGACTTAGGTACTAGTACGCACGTTTATTAATATAGCATTTATTTTCTCTCTAACTTCTATCTCTAATTGCTACTATTACGTACCAACCTTGGTACCTTTTATAATCCAGAAACCCAACCTGATTGGAGCAAGTTATCCACCAACCGCAGCGAAAGCGATGGGTTCGCCAAGATGACGATTTCTCCGTTTTCTTGACCGACGATGATGTTCGTCTCGTCGCTTGTAAGTGTTAACGATGTGACCGCGGACTCTAACTCCCACGTGTTGTACAAAGAGAGCCATGGCAAGGCAAACAAGCACACTCCAGCATTTTCTCCCCCTTCCTGTGCTGCTGATGCCGCTTTCTTCTCCGTTCCTACGATTACGTACTCTCCCAAACGACTCCACGCTAAAGAAGTTACTAGTGGGATGAGATCTTTTAATGGTCTCTCAGCAACGACGCGTCCGTTTAAGGTACACGCTCGCAAAGTGTGCGATTCTCTTTCCCATACAACAATAATACCATCAGGAGTAATGATATTCAACTCACCTCTGAGAGCTGGAACGTTCGTGACGACTTCGTTAGTCATCAGACGGAAAATGGAAGTCCCATTCGCCTTCGAGGTTGCCACGATAACATTCAAATCAGCCGAAACGGAAACCGCTTCTATTCTCGCACCGTGTCCGCGATAATATCGAACTGGTTTTGTACCGACAATATAAGCATCATTACCCTGAGTCGCGTTGAAGTTATTTCCGAACGTCTCGAATTCTCTGCGATGAATAACTTCCAAGACTGTTGATCCTTCATTGAATATGCTGTTTGCTTCGACACGCATCATCGCGATATTATCGCGCAGACCTTCGCGTATGTTATCCAAATTCGTTTTCTTACTCGGATATTTAACCAACCAAAGTGAGACTGTTGAATCGTCAGAGCCAATAACTAATATTTGGTCATCACACGCCAAGGCCAAAGAAGTCACATTCCCATGTACTTTTCGCATGCACTCTAATCGGCATCCGTTTGGATCTCCGGAATAAACGCGAACTGAATTATCAATATTACCTCCTAAGAATATTCTTTTTCCGTCTGAAGTGATACACATTGGTTTTCTCTCACTCATGCTTTCATCTAAGATTGTTTCTAAAACATTCATAGCCTTTTGAGGAAAACCAAATAATCCTCCGATGAGCGAAGTTGACTTGGAAAGAAGTGTTGACGATAACAATCCACCACCAGATGGGGAAGAATTCGACGGCAAAGACAGCGCTCCCGGTTTTCGCTTTGACGCAACAAATGTAAACGGATTCGACGTTCCATCCGGAATATTTGGACTGAACTGATGTTTTACAATTTCCAATTTCGCGTTGATTACAAGTAAACTGTTCCCAAAACTCGAAATATTTGCAATAGCCTGCTTTTCATTCGTTTTTAATCGGTACTTTCCAACGACACCGGGTCGGTCGAATAACCAATGCGATCCACTCAATGTATCATGTGCTCGTTGTCGTGCGGGATGCGGCGCTTTCAGTAATTGACTCGGCGTTTGCCCGAAATTCTCAATTTGATCTCGCAAAGCACGTCGCATTGTTGTGTTTGTGATTTTTGAAACGTCTACGTTTCCTTCATACGTAGTGTAATAGAAAACATTCGTTGCTTTGACTGCTTCTGCACCGCGCTGTTTAAATCCAAATATGAGATCAATCCAGGAGTGTAAATTCTTTGACACGTGCTCAGATTCTAAAGCAGCTCTTTGCTTTGCAACGAAATCGTCCGCACCGCTAGCCCAGTTTGGAAGTTTGACATCTCCGACTTTTTCACCTTTTTGTGTGGTGCCAAAATCGCAATTGTTCAAGTTTAAGAACATCTCTGGCATGGTGAAAAATTCAGGCGTAAGCTCTTTCACATCTGAAATATCAGTTAATACGGACTTCCACATGGATTCAACGCTAGTGAAAAGTCTATCCGCGTGATCAAATTTTCCACCTTGCAAATTGTACGCCAAAGTTGTAAATGGTTCTAATCTCAGGAGATAAAACATCACGACTCCAGCAGACGAGTAATGAGAACCGTAATGAAACGGTGGAATCTCTGGATCGTCTTTTAATGCGTCGTACCTCTCTTTTACTTGATTAAGCCGTTTTGTGTTCAGTGCTCCGACGGGTTTTGACAAATCTCGGAAAGTCTTTGGATCATTCAAGTCCAACACGTCTGATTCATAATCTGCAATGACGTGAGGAAAGACAGGATACTGCGTAATATCTAGATAACTGCGCCCAGCGAGCGTATTTAAAGCTAAGATATAATCAAAATTCGATAGTTCGCGTCGAATCCATCTCGACGTGATATCGCTTTTACGCATTAAAACCTCCGGGTTCGAAGCTTCGAGGTAGAGAGGGACGAAATTTTTTGGTCTCATTCGAATCAAACATTTGTAGATGTTCTTCCTTTCTTCAGAGGATCCGAAATCAATAAAGTACGTCTCTCGCGATAAAAAGAAAAACTCCAGCGCGCTTCTTTGTAACAAGTAACGCCTCGATTGTACCTGATGAAGTTCATCGAGTTTCTGAACCCACGAATGTTCGATATTGGTTTCGGTATCTTTTCCCGTAAACGATATGCAATCTTCATTGAGAATAAACGAGCCGCGATATGTCTTCAACGGTGTGACCATCGTAGATTCATCGCTTTTAAAAACCGGTTCGTCGCTAGGCACCATCGAGTCGGTGACTTTATTCGCGAAGCGAATCGCGTCGGTATCAGCTCCTTTTCCTTCCCTCGTATTCTTCTCCGATTTTTTTTCTTCCTCCCGTATCTCTTGAATCATGTTTTCCTCGCTGTCGAAGTCTAAACTTTGTCTTCTATTAACTGCTTTTGGTAAGGTAATCGAAGGTAGTTGTTCTTTGGTTTGGGTTCTTTGTTCTCGTTTCGGAGGTTCTTTCATTCTTCGTAAAATATAGCGTCTTCTCCTTCCAGTCTCAATCGGGTCAACCTCCCACGGGAATTTTGCAAAATCTCCGCCTTCAAACTCGCTGAAAATCTTCAAGCTTGCTCGTTCGTACTTAATGCGCATTGCAAGCGTGGATTTTCGACGGGCAAGTTCTTTTTGCTCAATTTCTAAACATCGTTTGGACAACGGAAGCTTTTCGAAATCGTTTTCTACCCAGTCTTCGACAAATGCCATATACGCCTTCTCTTTCGAGCTTTGCAAAGATTTGTACGCAATCCATCTCTCCTCTGCAGAAATATGACCACAAGAGCCACTCTTTGATAAATCTGTTGCGGCACCAAGAATGCTGCGAATTCCCGCGTACATATCAGCCATCTTCTTAGAATCTTCATCACTCACTTCTGAATCAATTTCACCAATGCGATGCAAATGTTCATCCACAACTGATAATAATTTCAAGCCGTTATCGCGCATTACAAGGGAATTTTCCGACATGCCTAGTTTATTGAAACCTCTGAGTTCTTTAAAAACAAAAGAAAGTAGATTTGTCAACACTTTTTGCTCGATCGCTTTCGCATTAGCTTCTCCAGATGTCTTGAAAGATCTCGATAAAATTTCGAGGACAAAAGCACCATCTCGCGACGCTCTCAAAGCGTGATGTAACAGAATGTCGAGTAAATCAATACCAACTTTGATGATGTCTTCTTCATTTTGTTCTCTGGTCTTAGTGCGAATGAGCAGTAAAACGATCCATTCCGGGAATTCAAGCGTAGATACCAAAGTGTCTCTGTTCTCTGCCTTCGTACACGCCAAAAGTATAAGTGCATCCAAAGCTCTCTTACGAACACTTGGTTTCGAATACGGTAAGGATTCAAGAAGAGCGTCAAACATCAGTTCGTTCTTTACCGAGGGCACATTAGCCGCCATTATATCATCGAGATGATTGATCTTCGTGGCCAACGAAATTGAAAGTAAAGCGTCAAAGACGGATCCGTTCATAAGTGTACGAGGATTTGATCGAAGAGTATGTCTGATTGAACGAACTACCAATGATGCCGTAACGCTACCTTCTTCATTTATTGCTTTTGTAGAAGTCAAATCATTAATATCCAGGAAGCCCTGGTTCATTAAGTAGCCAGTTATCAAAATGACATCGGCGATTAGCTCAGATTCAGTGTCGTATTTCTCTTCGTCGCGAGATGTTCCATCTTCTTCATTTTTCAGTGCAACTTTTCGGAGTAACCGCATTAGAATTTCAATGCCACCTTGACCAATAAAATTCTCAGTGAAAGCACTCCTGAAAGAATTATTCAACGCATGAACAGCTCTATTCAAAGCTTTCAATCCTTTCGAGACGATGAGCGAATACTTTTGACCACCATCAAAAGCGCTGATGAATTCGAGAAGAATTTTTGACGCTTCGACCGCATCTCCCGCAGAAACAATCACAAAGAGTGAAAGAGTCAGCTCTTCTGCAATATCTTCGTTGGATCTAAGTAATTCAATGTTATCCCAACCAGTATCTAGGAGCATCTGTAAGCCGTTCAACTTAACGAGTGCGTGTGCGTTTGCATGCGCTTCCGCATTTAACGAGCGCAAAACTTCAACAATACCCTTTGAAGAACAACCAGTTTGAGCATATGGTTTAAGCGTCAAGAAAAGAGACATGAGCATTTCATCGTGCAAGCCTTCGTGTTCTCTGGAGATGACGAGAAGTTTACCGAGTAACTTACATATCTCGATGTGCAAACTATCCTCATTTGGCGTCTCTTGGAATAGCCTAGGAAATATTTGAGAAAGAAGCCGTCCCAAATTCATGTCTGCCATAGTTTGAACGTTTTGAGAATGTCTTTGAACTAATTCGACCATGGCATGAAGAATTAAGCACGCGTTTGACTTATCGACGACGCAATTACCCTCTTTTCCCTCTTCATCTAATAAGAACCTCAGCATTTCACATGGCCCCGATTGGAAATTCTCCCACATCGAATTGCGAATCAAATCTCTTTTGAATACCTTTGTGTTTCCGATCAAAATTCCTTTCCTTTCTCCATGGCCTGAAACAGAAGGTGCAAGGTTTGTGACAGATTTAGCCTTGACTTTTGATACGGCAGGATGGAACAATTGCAAAAGTTTCGGCGATAGCAACTTGTCGAATACCTCTGCTTCGTCTTCTTCAAACTCAATAGTTGTAGAAGTACTAGATACGGCGACATTGCCAGTTGCTGTTCGCGAAAGCGGTTCGCTGCTACTCAAAGCTGTGGTCAAAAGTGACTCTTGATGCTGACCAACGTAGCACGGCACGTAATTCCCCCCGCGCTCGTAGAGTTTTTTGAAAGCCTGTGTTCCGAGTCCATCTTTGAAGATATACACGGGGCCAAGTTCAGCGTATAACGCGCACTGCCTTCTTTTCTCTTGCATACCAGCCATTGCGGCCGGAGGGTTCGTTCCCAAACAGCAAAAGCCAAGCGGTTTCGTAACTTTAGGTAGTTTCATCGAGTGTGTCTCAACGAGCTTCCCGTTGATGTACAACGATGCCATCTCTCTTTTCACGGAATACTCCATGCCAACACATAACCACGTTTTCAATTGAAAGTGGTAGGAAAACGGAAGCGTTACCCTTTCTCCTTTTTCCCCTTGTGCTTCGAATATTAAGTAGTTCTTGTGAAAATAACTCTCGTACCCTGAAGAACCCTCACTAGAAAGCAATGAGAAAAGTCGCGGCATGTATTCTACTTTACTTCCAGCCGCTGCTGATGCTAAAACTTGAGCCGTCTTCGGTGATATTTTCATATTTGGAGTTGAAATTTGCGCAGCTTGCGCTAACGCTTCCGCGTTAATCTGGTTCGTTTCGGAGTTCTCAAAGCTATTCACGTACACATACATGACGACAGAGAAACCATCCTTTGCGAACGGCCATTTAGCTTCCGCGTTACCTAAAATTCCCGCATTTTCGCCATCCAAATGAAAACAACATTTTGGCGAGAACGTCGAAGAACTTCCATTTGCATTTTGAACCGATCTTAACAAAGCTTCAACGCCTTCTTTCTTTCTTTTCCTGTTCTTTGCAATCGTTTCTAACCAAAAACGCAGTGTGCGTGGCGAACAGGAAGCGCTCGCAAACACCCCAATGACATCCAGCAGCATTGTATCTTCGTACTCAGAGTGTTTTCTATTCTCATCGCACAATCGCTCAATCAATATCCTCACAGCATCCGTGGAAGCGTCAACAGATGCCAACGCTCGCAGCGAGGGCGATAACGACGACGACGCAGGTGGTGGTAGTTGTTGTTCCTTCTCGTTCAACTGTCCTTCTCTTCCTCCTCCTCCTCCACTTTCTTCCCAATCATACGCGCCTCGAAGTTGTTCGTGTATCGACTCGATGTTCTCTAGCGATTGTTCGAGAATAAAATCGGAGATTAAAGCATCCAGGGACCTTCCGCTGTGTGCGCGAACCATGAACGAAATCCCCGATTTACGAATCTCCAATTTAGGTGATTTCTACCACCGCGCTACCTCGCTCGCTCGCTCTTCTCACTTTCTCCGTTGTCGTCGTCGTCGTCTCCTCCTCCTCCTCCTCCTCCTCTTCTTACGCGCGCATCGATTCAGTTATATCGTCGCGGGGCGCGTCATGGTTTTTCATTCCTCAGAGCAATCGTATGAGACATATCACTGATGACGATGAGCTTTATATATTTACGAGGGAGAATCAAATTAGTCTGTACCCTGAATTTTTGGCATTTTTTCATTTTTGGTTTCAAAGAAAGGAGAAAAGGGAGCAGAGAGGTGCGTGTGTGTTTTAAGAGGTACAGATGTGACTCATAATAATACACGAGCTACTAAAAACTACGAGTACCTTCTCGTCGATATGTCATGACTAATACTATTAATCTCTCTCGCCTCGACCTCGACCACCTCGACCTTCGCCGCGACCTCGACCTTCGCCGCGACCTCGACCTCCTCGACCTCTGCCGCCGCCATCGCCTCTCCCGCCGCCTCTGCCTTGATACGGTCCTCTCTGCGCCGCTCTCCTCTCGTTCTCCTCTTTCGCTAACTGAATAATCTCTTCTTGCACGCACATGTATTTAATCGTATTTCCTCGAATAAAGCACGTGTCCAGCTCGTGAAACCGATCGCCATCTTTGTTCGTGCAGACAACTTTGGTTAAATGGACGTTCATCCACGCGTCGCAGGCGTTCAAAACTCCGTTGTATGTTTCTCCGTTTTTCAATTCAACGAGCATGGAGTGCCCTTGGGATGTTTTCAACAAGGATAATGGCAACATCGTGTTGTTGTTACTCTTTTGCTACGTGCTGTTGTTGTTGTTGTTGTTGTTGTTGTTGTTGTTGTTATGAACTTGA
>CEQO01033073.1_pt1 | contig 10285 bp, 8 predicted proteins | sample 531101 | NCBI WGS metagenome assembly CEQO01 (sample SAMEA2621272, study PRJEB7988) | marine metagenome | isolation source: saline water (ENVO:00002010), including
CAAACAGAAATGGGACACATAACAGAGGCCTTTACCCGCCTGGCCCTGGTGCATCCCAATGTCCATTTCAAACTGCAACACAACGGCCGAGTGACACAGGATTTACCGTCGGCCGATAACTGGAAGGATCGCATCGCTCACTTTTATGGCAAAGATCTTGCCGACGCACTTATCTGGGTGGAAAGTGAAGAGGAAGGTATTCGATTGTCTGGATTTGTTGCTGATCCGGTTTTCAATCGTTCACACACTCGAATGCAGTACTTGTTCTTAAACGGCAGGCACATTCGAGATCGTTCCCTGCAACATGCCTTAGGGGAAGCATATCGTGGATTGCTACTTACCGGGCGTTACCCAATCGCGTTTCTGAAGCTTGATATGCCGGCGCACCTAGTGGACGTGAACGTGCATCCGACAAAATTAGAGGTGCGATTTCAGGACGCTCGAAAACTTTACAGTCAGCTCTTATCAACCATCCGCAACAAGTTCCTATCAACGGACCTCACGGCCCGTGTTCATGAACATAGTGAAAGGACGGATGCCGCGGGAACACCCGCAGCCTCAGCGGAACGGCCACAGAATCTTGGTTTGAGCTATCCAAGATCCGATGTGAGTTCAATTGGTGCGACAAACCAATACAGTGGTAGTGGCGCAGGGCAGTTTGCCGGTATTACTCCCGCCGGACCTGCTGATAACTATCGATTGCCAGAGAGTTTTCAACGGGCATTGGATACCTCAAATCTGCCTGCCAATACTGAAAGGCTTGATGTTAATCCAGCGGCAGCAGATGTCCCCGCCCAGTTACCCATTTCGACGCTGGGGCTTCAGGTGCACAACCGGTATCTTGTTACGCAGGATGAATCGGGGATGCTGGTAATTGATCAGCATGCTTTGCACGAGCGAGTATTGTACGAGCAATTACGGGAAAAAGTCTTAGCTGGCGAACTGGAAACACAACGACTTTTAGTACCAGAACCGGTAAGCATGTCAGGTCCGGAAGCCGCAGTTGCGGTGGAACACAAAGAGTTGTTCGAGCAGATCGGTATCGAAGTCGAACCGTTTGGCGGCGACACGATTCTTGTATCCAGTTATCCTGCGATGTTACGGCGTGTGCGACCGGCCGAGCTCATTCGGCAGCTTATCGATGAGATCATGGTCGGTGAGAAACAACCGGATCGCCGTGATGTTCTAGATGAACTGATGCACATGATGTCATGCAAAGCAGCTGTAAAAGCAGGTGACCCGCTGACTCCCGAGGAAATCCACTCGCTGCTGATGCAACGTCACTTGTTCCATGATACTCACCATTGCCCGCATGGCCGGCCGACTGCCCTTGTCTTTACACGTGATGAGCTCGACCGTCGTTTCGAACGTACATAATGCATCAGCTGTCATGGATGTCAAAAAAGTGTGCATTATCAGAGTAGATGTTTAATGCTAGTATTCATAATGCGGTGGCCACAATCAGTAGAGATTGGTGGTCGTGGATCCCAGCGAGACGAGAGTAGAGAAGAGTTCTAAGACGAATGACGAAGATTTGCGTTAGTATTGGTCGAGGGCGGCATCGCCATATTATTGCTGAGCATAAACACCTTGTAGAACAGGGCGCAGAATTGGTGGAGTTGCGTCTGGACTATATGCGTAGCAATATCAATCTGAACCGACTGCTTGAGAAGAGACCCTGTCCGGTCGTTGTGACTTGTAGACGTGATCGTGATGGTGGCAAGTGGAAAGGCACAGAAGAGCAACGCCTGATGATCCTCCGAGCCGCAATTGCTGCGGGAGTGGAATACGTTGATCTGGAGGAGGATATTGCCGATCAGATTCCTCGATACGGCAGCACCAAACGCATAGTGTCCCTACACGACTTTGAAGAAACTCCAGAAGATCTAGACGCAATACATGCTCGACTGGCGGCAAAAGATGCTGATATCGTGAAAATTGCCGCGTTGGCCCACTCTCCCATGGACTCGCTTCGTATCATGCGCATGATGCGCGATGCGACCGTACCAACCATCGGAATTGCGATGGGGGATGTTGGTATGACTTCCAGAATACTCGCCGGTAAATTCGGAGCACCATTTACTTTCGCAACCTTTCATCACGAGCGGTCGCTTGCTCCGGGGCAACTGAGTTTTGATGAGATGAAGAACCGATACAATTTTCAAAACATAAGCCCGGATACTCAGGTATATGGTGTGATTGCTGATCCCGTCGGTCATAGCCTCAGTCCGGTGATACACAATCGAGCATTTGATCATTGCAATATGAATCGTGTTTATGTGCCGTTCCGTGTACCGAGTGATTACCTCGACACGTTTACAGATATGTGTTCTGAAATTGGTGTGCGTGGCCTGAGCGTCACGATTCCTCACAAGGAATCCGTTATTCGTAAATTGACCAAGGTTGAGAAAGGCGCTCGTAGTATTGGTGCAGTGAATACGGTTGTTTTTGAAGGTTCTGAAATCATCGGTTACAACACAGATCTAACCGGTGCCATGGGAAGTCTGGCTGACTCTGCTGGCGAAGATGACAACATGAACTGGCTGGAAGGTAAAGACGTGTTGATTCTCGGAGCCGGTGGTGCTGCCAGAGCGATCGGTTATGGCGTGGTCGAACGTAAAGGACGCGTATACGTTGCCTCGAGAACCATGGACCGGTCTGTCGTGGTAGCTGCTGAACTTAAAGGTACCGCTGTGGAATGGGCACATCGGCACGAAGTGAAGGCGGACATAGTGATTAATGCGACACCAGTCGGCATGCATCCGAACGTGGATCACTCACCGTACGACGCAGGAGCTATGAGTCGTGACATGATTGTGTTTGATACTGTGTATAACCCGGAGCAAACGCTGTTGATTAAAACGGCAAGAGATAGAGGATGCCGCACGTGTAGCGGTGTTGAAATGTTCGTGAGACAAGCCGCACTTCAATTTAAGCTATTTACGGGTGAAGAAGCCCCATCTGAATTGATGCGGCAAACCATCCGAGAAACAATTGGCGCCGCTCGACGGTCATAACAATAGGTCATACACAGATTCCGGTTCTACCCATGAGTAATAATCTCTTTTTGATTGGATATCGTGCGACCGGAAAATCGACCGTTGGAAAAGTTGTGGCAGATGCATTAGGGCGACAGTTTTTTGATGCCGATATAGAACTGGAGTCCGTCGCGGGAAAGACCATCGCAGCGATTTTTGCAGATGATGGTGAATCAACCTTTCGTGATTTGGAAACTCAAACCATCGCGAGATTGGCTAAAGTCCAGCATTGCGTCATAGCACTCGGTGGAGGGGCTGTAATGCGTGAAGATAATCGGCAGATCATTCGTGCGTCAGGACAGACAGTATGGCTGACGGCAAGTCCAGAGTGTATAGAGCAACGAGTCAACGGCGACCCGCTTACAGGGCAACGTCGACCGAACCTCACCACCGCTGGAGGATTACAGGAAATTAGGGAAATCCTCGAGCATCGCGAGCCGGTTTATGGTGATTGTGCAGATCTCTCACTTGATACTGAGGAACTCGCACCAAGTGAGATCGCTGAAAGGATTTGTCAGTGGGTTCAGCATGAAGCTGAATGCTAGTCGCTCCTGCAGTCGATGATTTACTATAGCGACATCGTAAGTAAACGACCGTCAATCTGATTTATGTCGATCCGGTAGAGGTCATAGTTTGATAAGCAGTAGTACATTAATCGTTTATGCGGCGATTGGCATCATTACAGGTGCGGTTGTGAACTGGGCCATTTATCGGCTTGCCTGGAACAAACGGGAAATCGGCCCGTGGTCGCCCGTGCCGGAGTCAGTCAACCAGCGACCGGCATTGGCGAGGATCCCGATTCTTGGTTGGTTACTTCTACGTAGCGAGTCATCTGTTCACGGGTCCGGATTCTGGATTCGTCCTGTGCTCATTGAATGTTGTATGGGACTGTTCTTTGCGTTCTTTGCAAACTGGAAAGCTGATCAACTTGCTGAAATCACAATCGACGGAACCATATCGCATTCGATCCTCGTTTGGCAAACGATAGCACATCTTACGCTCGTTACACTTTTGGTCGCTGCGACATTTGTAGATTTTGATGAGCAGACGATTCCGGACGAGATCACTGTGGCAGGTGTCATTGCAGGCTTAGCTTTTGCTGTTGCCGGGCCAGGCGTCGAGTTATGGACACCACAATTTGGCGAAGCAAGTGGAACCGCAAAGCGACTCGGTTTTATCGACGAAGCAGATTGGCCTGAATCTTTTGGATCTCTGCGAGGAATGCTCATAGCGATGGCCATAATCGGGTGTTGGGGTCTCGCATCGATGCCAAAACTCTGCACATTGAAATATGGATTCAGGCGTGGCGTGCAATATCTAATTGCCAGCGTGATTCGCCCACGCCGCAAGTCGTTACCCAAAGGGATGCCACGACGCCGTAAGCCATTTCCCATTAGTACTGCAATCGCAGTAACCTCCATTGCTCTTTGGATTGTCATCGCGGTTGTCTGGAATAGCGGGTCATTTACAACACAATTCCGTCTTATGACATCCCTGGTGGGTATCTCAGGTGCGATGGCGCTTGTTTGGTCAGTCCGAATTGTCAGCCGTTACGCAATGGGCCAAGAGGCCATGGGTTTTGGAGATGTAACGCTCATCGGTGTCATTGGCGCATTTCTGGGATGGCAAGCTGCCATTGTGACTTTCTTTCTTGCTCCACTAGCTGGAGTCGTTATTGGAATCGTCCAGCGGGTAGTGACCGGGAAAGCCGAAATGGCCTTTGGGCCGTATCTGAGCTTGGGTGCGATGGTTGTGATGATGCACTGGCCGTGGATTTGGGAACATCACGCGTACAAGATGTTCTCTCTCGGTTGGGTCTTACCCGGCATGATCGCCTGTGGCGTTCTTTTGATGGGCGGCATCTTGTATGTCATGCAGCTAATGAAGCGCAGGTAACCACTACGGCATTTCGGATTGTTGCTGTAGCTGCTCTCTTAACAATTCCACTTCGTCACTGGCAATCCGGTAACGTTGTCGTTCCTGGGCGAGTTGGGCCTGCAACGATTGGTTGTCGTTATCAAGGTCTTGAATTCGATTACGCAGTTCCTGTAGCTCAGCTGATGTCGCTGTCGTACCGCTGCCATCGGTCAACGGTTCAAGTTTGAATACCCCATTTTGACATCCCAACGATGTGGCCACTAGCACAACGAGAATAGCTAGTTTGAATCTCGGTTTTTGCTGATGGGTTTTCATTGCTTAATCTTCCTGACAGCTCGATTCATGCTGCGGGGGGAATCGTAGCAACGATGCAAGAACGTGGCAAGTGTAGTCAGCCGCCAATGATTTTCGCCGCCTAACCAAACTCAGAATACTAACGTACAATGAGGTATTCTCACAGCTCACGGACTATTGGAATAACATTCGATGCTAGCGATCGTCGATTACCAAATGGGTAACTTGAGAAGTGTTCAAAAAGGCTTTGAACGCGTCGGGGCTGATGCGGTCATTACGGGTGACCCTTCTGAAATCGCTGCCGCAGATAAAGTTGTTCTTCCGGGGGTTGGAGCGTTTGAAGATGCAATTGGCGAGTTACATCGACGCGACTTGGTAAATCCAATTAAGGATGTCATCACTCAGGGAAAGCCGTTTCTAGGGATTTGCCTGGGATTGCAGTTATTGTTTGATGTGAGCTACGAAGGTGGTGAGTTTGAAGGGCTTGGTATCGTTCCTGGGAAAGTGGTACGGTTTGATGTAGCCAGTCAGTACAAAGTGCCACATATGGGTTGGAATCAGGCTGAGATTATCAGGCAGGCACCCATCCTCGATGGCATTGAGGACAAAACGTATTTCTACTTTGTTCACTCGTACTACGTCGCGCCGGATGATGATTCGGTAACAGCCATTAAGAGTAACTACGATGGTGACTTTTGTGCCATGATTTGGCGTGATAATCTGTTTGCGACGCAGTTTCATCCGGAAAAGAGCCAGGAACATGGCTTGGCCGTTTTACGCAATTTTGCATCTCTATAGTGGTAACGCTGCAGCCTGCGTTAACGGAAAACATGCGGCTTTTACTGTATTTTCCCTTGGGTTGAATCTCGACTGGAAGTGTGGCATATTGCGAGTTCACCTTTGTTTTGGGCACCTTGAGATTGTGCTCGCAAGACAGGGATGAGGCACACTTATCAAATCCTCTCAGGAGCCAATTCTCAGCATGGAAATCTGGCCAGCAATCGATCTGCTTGGCGGCAAATGCGTACGTCTACAGCAGGGCGATTACGATCGAAAAACGGTATTTGGTGATATTCCGTCCGAAATGGCTCAGCAATGGGTGTCACAAGCAGCGGATCGCCTTCATTTGGTGGATCTCGATGGTGCGCGTGACGGTGAGTGGATAAACGAGCAGGTGGTTCGAGATATCGTTTCAAGTGTTGCGGTACCATGCCAACTAGGTGGCGGGGTACGTGACGAACAAACGATTTCACGAATGCTTGATGCTGGTTTATCGAGATTGGTTGTGGGTACACAAGCAATTAAACGACCAGACTGGTTTCGCAGTATGTGTGAGAAATACCCGCACAAACTTGCACTTGGAATTGATGCCAAGGGTGGTTTGGTCGCCACCGATGGGTGGCTGGAGGTGAGTGAAGTGACGGCTATTGACTTAGCCCGTCAGTTTGTCGATGTACCAATCGACGCCATAATTTATACAGACATTGCAAAAGATGGCATGCTGCAAGGTCCTAATTTTGAGGCCATGCAGCAAATGTCCGAGGCAGTGGATATCCCGGTAATCGCTTCCGGTGGTGTTACAACTGCAGATGATGTGAGTCAGCTAACCGATGCTGGATTGGCCGGATGTATCATTGGACGTAGTCTATATGAGGGGCAGCTTGAACTTGCGGAGGCATTGGCAGCAGCCGTACGTTAGACAACAAACCGACTTCGTAACGTGGTAAGCTAAATACTTCAGCTACACGATAGACACCTGTTTTAGGGATTTTGAATGGCAATCCAAGATATTCGCAACATCGCTCTTTGTGGTCACGGTTCATCAGGAAAGACTACGCTCGTTGATCAAATGCTTGTGAACAGCGGTATGAACGCAAGTCCAAGCGTGGATGATGGTACGAGCATCTGTGACTTCGACCCAGAAGAGAAGTCTCATCAATACACCATCGAATCAACCGTTGTTGGCTTCAATAATGGTGGTAAACAATACAATGTCATCGATACCCCGGGTTACCCGGACTTCATCGGACAAACCATTGGTTCGCTTGCAGGTGTCGATACAGCCGTTGTCGTTATTAACGCGCAATCCGGTATCGAAGTAAATACGCGGCGTGTTTTTGACGAAGCGGGGAACCTTGGACTTGGACGCATCGTTTGTATCAACAAGATGGATGCGGATAACATCGATTTTGATGCTCTTGTAAGCGGTATTCAGGAAATGTGGGGCAATAAGTGTGTTCTGCTCAATGTGCCAGTTGGTCATGGTGCAGATTTCAGTGGCGTCATCAGCACGCTGGATGTTCCTGATGATACTAGCGGCGCACTGGTCGATCCAAGTGAAATCAGCGAGCCGCTGATTGAGTCGATTATCGAAGTCGACGAAGACATGATGATGCGATATTTCGAAGGTGAGAAACCTTCGAAAGAAGAGCTGAGCAAATTGATCGTACAAGCTGTCGCAGAAGGTAGCCTTGTGCCGATCGTATGTAGCTCTGGTAAGGCCAATATAGGTGTCGATCAAATATTGGAGGTGGTCGGAGTCTGTGGTTTGTCACCTGCTGACCGATCTATTTCTGCTACCAAGGGTGAAGATACGATTGAGGTTACTGCAAATGCATCTGGTGATCTCGTGGCACAGGTTTTCAAAACACGCATCGACCCGTTCGTTCAGAAGTTGAGTTTTATCCGCGTCTTTTCGGGAACACTCAAGAAGGATGCTACGGTCGAATGTTCGTCATCGCGTAAGCCGGTAAAAATGGGTCAACTGCTAAAGGTAACCGCAGATCAAACTGAAAATGTAGATTCTGCCGGACCCGGTGATATTGTGGCCGTGGCAAAAATGGATGATTTGAAAACATCCGCTGGAATTGGTGATGCAATTGTAGCGCCAATTAAATTCCCAACTCCGATGGTCGGACTTGCCGTGTCCCCTAAGAGTCGTGGTGATGAAACAAAACTGTCCGGTGCCTTGGCAAAAGTTGTGGATGAAGATCCAACATTCGTCCTTGATCGCGACGCGCAAACTAAAGAACTCGTGATGACCGGTATGAGCGAACTTCATCTGAATATTATTCAGGAGAGGCTCAATCGACGTGACAAGCTTGAAGTATCCACGAAAGAACCAAAAATCCCATTTCGCGAGACGATCCAGACAGATGCGGACGGGATGTATCGACACAAGAAGCAAAGTGGCGGTCGTGGCCAGTTTGGCGAAGTGCATATTCGCATGTTCCCATTACCACGTGGAACGAATATCGAAGAATACGCCACCAAGAGCCGTTTCGCATCACTTAAGGGCTATCATTACGACGAAGAGAATAACTTTCTGTGGGTCGATTCAGTCGTTGGTGGCGTGATTCCTGGTAACTTCATGCCAGCCGTTGAGAAAGGTTTTAAAGAGCGACTCGAACGCGGTGTGATCGCAGGCTATCACGTGCAGGATGTTTGCGTAGAAGTACACTTTGGAAAACATCACCCAGTCGATAGTTCCGAGACGGCCTTTAAAACGGCTGCTTCGATGGCATTTCGAAATGTCTTCCAGGATGCCCGCCCGTGTCTCTTAGAGCCGGTTGTCACGCTCGATGTCACCATTCCCGAAGATAACGTCGGAGATGTTTACAGCGATATGTCTGGCCGCGGTGGACGCGTGCTTGGTAGTGATTCAGCAGGTGGTAACTTCCAAACCGTACATGCTGAAGTCCCTCTTCGCGAAGTAATGACGTATGCCCGAACCTTGTCGAGTATGACTGGTGGACAGGGAAGTTATGCGATGGAGTTTAGCCATTACGATCCGATGCCGGGCAATGTTCAGCAGGATGTAATTGCTAAATCCCAGCTCGATGAAGAGGAAGAAGAAGAGTAAGCTGCTAATCAGCAGAGGATAAAGATTTTCGAGTCCGCTGCTCAGTAACAACTACTTTGATCTTTAGCTCAAATATTGAACTGTGAATCTTCGTTGACGGCTTGCCGAATATCAGCACGCATTTTTAAATTCGGTGTTTCGATCGTAACCGTCGTATGTGGAGCCACACTGCGGGTTAGCCATACACTTGAACCGATGACGCTGTTGTATCCAATCACCGTATCGCCACCAAGGATGGTGGAGCTGGCATAAATAACAACGTTGTCTTCTATCGTCGGATGACGCTTCATGTTTCTGATGATATTGCCATCTGCGTCTGTCGGAAAGCTCAGTGCACCGAGCGTTACACCCTGATAGATCTTTACGTGCTTTCCAATCACCGTGGTTTCGCCAATCACAACACCGGTTCCGTGATCGATGAAGAACGATTCATCGATTTGAGCTCCGGGATGGATATCGATGCCCGTTTCCTTGTGTGACCACTCTGCCATCATGCGTGGAATGAACGGGACACCGCGTTTGTACAACTCATGGGCTACGCGGTGGACGGTTATGGCATCAAGGCCCGGATAGCAGAAGATTACTTCGTCGAGGCTTTTGCAGGCCGGGTCACCATCAAATGCCGCCTGGACGTCGGTGGCAAGGATTCTTCGAATCTCCGAGACTTGCTCTAGCAACTCGATGGTGATATCAGCTGCGCGCTGACTGTTATCGACGTCGGACTCGGCGTCGTCGACAACACGTTGTTCGTGTTCAAGTGCACGGGCAATCTGTACAGATAGCCGCTCATATACGCTGCCCAGCAAATCGCCGATATAAAATCCAACGTTGCTGAAGTCGAGCTGTTCACGCTTTCGATACCCGGGAAAAAGGATTTCTTTCAGATCTTCGAGTACGGAAATGATCTCTTCGTAGCGGGGTAGGGGGCTCGCCTCAAGATGATTAATCGTCCCGACATCACGATACGTTTTAACGATTGCGTCAGTGATTTCCGGTAAATGACGTTTGTTTTCTTCTTGTGGTGACATGGTTTGCTCTGTGAACGATGAAGTGGATTTTCGCTCTTACATGTTGAGCGCTGGAATTGCGGCGAAAAGTAATTCAGGCCGCAGGCAGAATGTGTCCGGCTATACCGGACAGATACAGAGGCAGTCGCAGATATTGTGGTAGGTGTTTATTGTCATGTCACACTTCCTATACCTATAGCCTACGT
>CEQO01023614.1_pt1 | contig 10245 bp, 10 predicted proteins | sample 531101 | NCBI WGS metagenome assembly CEQO01 (sample SAMEA2621272, study PRJEB7988) | marine metagenome | isolation source: saline water (ENVO:00002010), including
CTTCTAGGCTTTTCATATGATTCATGGCAGAACCCGCTTTAAACCAAGCGATCTGAGTGTCGTTTAATGTGTGTCTCAGATTGATGGTTTCCTCTGAACCATCTGAATGCTTGATTACGCAGTCTACTGTTTTGTTAGGTTGCAAATCTGATAAGCCTGTAAGGCTGATTCTATCATCGACGAGTATACGGTCATAATCTTCAGGAACTTCAAAAGTCAAGGGTAATATACCTTGTTTTTTTAGGTTGGATTCATGGAGCCGAGCAAAGCTCTTAACTATTATGGCTGCAGCTCCCAGTTTTCTTGGTGACATAGCTGCATGCTCTCTACTACTACCTTCCCCGTAGTTTTGGTCTCCGATTGACACCCAGCGCATTTGTTGAGCTTGGTATGCCTTAGCAACCTCTGGAGGTGACATTATTTGCTCTCCTGACAATTGGTTGACGCTTTCACCTGTCCCATCTGTAAAACTGTTAACTGCTCCTAAAAGCATGTTGTCACTCAAATTGCTTAGGTGTCCTCTATAAGCTAGCCACGGGCCTGCCGGAGAGATAGCATCTGTTGTACATTGCCCTTTTGCTTTCACCAATATCGGAAGCTCTTCATAATCTTTACCATCCCAAGCTGGCCATGGATTTAAGATTTCTAGGCGAGTACTGTTGGGATCTATGTTCACTTCTACATCAGAACCATCTTCTGGTGGTTCTACAAAGTAGGATACCCCTGGTTCAAATCCATTAGCCGGTATTTCTGGAGCTGGTTTGGGGGGATCGAGTTTTACTTCGCTTCCATCAGGAGCGGTTATCGTATCAACCAATGGATTGAAGGATAATTTACCACTTAGGCTCATAGCTAAAGCTATTTCCGGGCTGGATATGAAGTTCATAGTTCCTACGTGTCCGTCATTCCGTTTTGGGAAGTTTCGATTGTAAGATGTCACAATTGCATTTGGTGTGCCGTCACTTCCTTCATTCCGTCGCCACTGCCCAATACAGGGTCCACATGCGTTTGCTAAGACTGTTGCTCCTATATTCTCTAAAGCTGCTTGCTGACCATCTCTTTCGATTGTTGCTCTGACTTGTTCAGAACCTGGGGTGACTAAGAAGGGTGTTGCGGCTTTGATTCCTTTATCTACCGCTTGCTGAGCTAAGTCTGCACACCTGCTCATGTCTTCATAACTTGAGTTAGTACAGCTACCAACTAAGGCTGCTGATACAACTTCAGGGAAGTCATTTTCTTTAATTTCTGCTGCTAATTCTGATATTGGCCTAGCGCGGTCAGGTGAATGAGGACCTGTTATGTGAGGTTCTAATTCAGATAGGTTTATTTCTACGATTTGATCATAGTACTGTTCAGGGTTAGCCTCGACTTCGGGATCGGCAGTTACTAGATGTTTGTACTGTTCTGCTAGTTCAGCTAATTCACTTCTGCCAGTCACACCTAAATATGTTGCCATTCTACTGTCGAACGGATAAACATCGCCTGTAGCACCTAATTCAGCTCCCATGTTGGTAGTGGTAGCTTTGCCTGTGCATGAAATAGATTCAACACCTGGCCCAAAGTATTCTATGATTGAATTAGTTCCTCCAGATACGGTAAGGACTTTTGCTAGATATATAATGATATCTTTTGGAGCGGTCCATCCTGACATCTCGCCGGTTAGATGCACCCCAATTAGCCTAGGGTATTTAACTTCCCAGGGAAGTCCGGCCATCACGTCAGCTGCGTCGGCACCGCCAACTCCGCATGCGAGTGTGCCAAGGCCTCCGGCATTTGGAGTGTGAGAATCAGTCCCTATTAGCAGTGCGCCAGGAAAAGCATAATTTTCTAAGACTACCTGGTGAATAATTCCTCCGCCCGGTTTCCAGAACCCCATGCCATATCTTTTGCATGCAGATTCTAGGAATTTGTATACTTCGCTGTTTTCAACGACCGCTTCAGATAGGTCAGATCCTGCTCCTACTCTAGCTTGAACTAGGTGGTCGCAGTGCACGGTTGTTGGTACCGCTACTTTATCTCTTCCAGATTGCATGAATTGAAGAATGGACATTTGTCCAGTAACGTCTTGTTGAGCCACTCTGTCTGGTCTCAGATTCAGGTAACTTTCGCCAGCGATTAATTCTGCATTCTCAGGATCGTCTAAATGAGAAAAGAGTAGTTTTTCAGCCAACGTCATAGGTCTGTTTAATCGACCTTTTACAATTTCTAGGTTTTTCTCCATTTTTTTATATGCTGCTAACACAAATTCTGGAGTCGAGTCTATAGATACCATGGATCCTCCTTCTTACCTTTATTCGTAGTGTTCTAGTTAATCTATAGAGGACTCAGCCATAAATCCTTCTTATAGACTAGTTATACTTGGCTAGGAAACGTAACAGATTGGGTAGTTACCCTCTTGATAAATCTGATAAATCTTTGTCTTTGAAGTAATCGTAATTTATAGCTATGAATTCTTGTTGGTCTGCAGGGACAGCGTCTTCGGAAAATATAGCTGTCACCGGGCATACTGGTTCGCATGCAGCACAGTCAATACATTCGTCTGGGTTGATGTAGAATTGATCGTCTTGCTCTCGGGTATATATGCAGTCTACGGGACATACGTCAACACATGCAGCATCTTTCAGTCCCACGCATGGTTGTGTGATTATATAGGTCATTGTTTGCTCCCTCTCTCTTCAGGTTTAGGCTAAATAATGCCTCAATATGAGTTCGTGATTATTATACACATAATTGTGTAACTTTTGTATTACGAGCCAATGAGGAATAAATTGGCTAAATTACTAATCCGGAAGTACGTTTCTTTATCGACAAATTTACGAATGTTTCGGTTCTTTGCACGCCATTGATAACCCCTACCTGTTCTCTTAAGAAAGATCCAAGGTTCTCTGCAGTATCGGTGCCTACCCAAACAAACACGTCAAAAGATCCGGTAGTGACAGCTACATAATGAGCTTGTTCCAATTCAGCAATGGTGGTGGCTACCTTTTCAGACATCCCAGGCTCAGTTTGGATGCCTATCATTGCTGTAGTTGCGAACCCAAGTCTATCTAGATTGGGGATAGCTATCACGCTTAGATATCCATCTTCAATAAGTTTCTTCAGCCTGCGACGTATGGTCCCTTCACTGACTCCAGCCTCTCTTGCGATCTTCGCGTTAGAGGCTCTGCCATCCAATTGGAGCAGGTTGATTATGTTTACGTCTAGATCATCCATGTAGGACTCCTAAATTCTAATTGCCGATTAACGTAGATAATACTAATTCTTGTGCCGAGTTGTGTCAAATATACTGCGAATTCTGATGGTTTAGTTCAATAAATTCATCGAAATGATAACGGTAATGATGGAATCGTTAATAGTGTATTTGATTGCTGGAATGAGTCCAATTTGATAGAATTCAATACTCAAACGGAGGGGTCGCATAGAGGTCTAGTGCGGGCGCCTGCTAAGCGCCTATCCTGAGTAATCGGGATCGAGGGTTCGAATCCCTCTCCCTCCGCCATTGCATTTTCAGGTACAATATGAGTATGAAAATTAATAGTTATAACATCTGGACTATTGGATGTCAGATGAATGAAGCTGATTCTAACAAATTGGCATCTGCCTTAGATCAGCTTGGATTGACCAAGAAAGAGAATGCAGAAGAGGCTGATTTAGTAGTATTAAATTCATGTGTGGTTAGACAGAGTGCTGAGGATAAAGTTTCCCATAGAGTGTCCATTTCGCAAGAATTTAAAAAAGACCGTCCAGATCAAATGCTTGTATTGATGGGGTGCATGGTAGGGCCTCAGAGTGAGAATTTACGAAAACGATTCCCTGCTGTTGACATGTTTGTCCGTCCTCAAGATTTCGACCCTCTTTTACGCCAGATTTCAGAAACGAATGATTTGGATCTTGAAGGTTGTATCTCCAATTATGCGCAAAGTGATCCAGGAATCAGTTGCCATGTCCCTATTATAAAGGGATGTGATTTTATGTGTTCGTTTTGCATTATTCCTTATCGTAGAGGAAGGCAAGTTAGTAGAACTATTGAAGACATAGTATCTGAGGTCTCTATATTGGTTCACAGAGGAGTCAAAGAGATTACTTTGTTAGGTCAGACGGTAGACGCTTACGGCCATGATTTAGATGAGAATGTTGATCTGTCAGATTTGTTGAGTCATGTTAATGAGGTTGAGGGGTTAGAACGCATCAGATTCTTGACGTCCCATCCATCTTTCATGAGTGAGAAAATTGTTAAAGCCATTAGAGAACTGCCAAAGGTATGTGAGCATATCAACTTGCCTATACAGGCGGGTAGTGATGTTGTTTTAGAACGAATGAGAAGACCTTATACAAACGATCATTATAGGAGACTTGTAGATGATATTAGGAATATTGTGCCAGATGTCACAATTAGTACAGATATCATAGTTGGTTTTCCTGGAGAATCAGATGAAGACTTTCAGGACACAATGAAAATCGTGGAAGATATGCAGTTCTCCAAAGTACATTCAGCAGAATATTCCAACCGACCAGGCACAATCGCTTCAAGGCAACTCAAAGATGATATTCCCATACAAGTGAAAAGAGAACGCAGGAAAATGGTTGATGCTCTTCAACAAACAATACAAGACACAAATAATAGGAAATCTATAGGAGGGCACCACGCTGTGTTAATCGAGGGACGACGAAAACAACAATGGTATGGAAGAAATAGAAACGACAAATTAGTGTATACTGGTACGAATACAGAAAACCTCAGAAATAGTATTGTGGAAATCAAAATCGAAGATAGTAGTCCTTGGTCCTTAACTGGATCAGTAACCAAAACGAATTTAGGTTAGTAGTGAAGGGGGACTTGATATGACAATAAGAAACAAACCATACGCATTACCATTAACAGAAATAGAGCAAACTGCTTTCTGTAGCACTGAAGATGATTTGCCCGCAAAACCTTTGTCAGAAGAAATGAAGGTAAATGTGAGGTGGCAAAATATACCTTCCGATTATTTACACCTCACCCCAGAAGAATTAGACAATCGAATCCATGAAGTCAGGAGCAAGCTTGGAGATAAAGTGACGGTTTTAGGTCATCATTATCAAAGAGAAGAAATTATTAAATATGCAGATTTCCAAGGAGATTCTTTTCTGTTGTCAAAAGAAGCTGCAGCATTGCCTGATGTAGAATACATCATTTTCTGTGGTGTTCATTTTATGGCAGAAACTGCATGTATTCTAGCCGACGATTCTCAAAAAGTGATTCTCCCAAACATTACTGCTGGTTGTTCTATGGCAGATATGGCACCAATGGAAGATGTAGACGATGCGTGGGAAGACCTGAAGAATATATTACCTGAAGATAATTCTGTAATTCCTTTGACCTATATGAATTCTATAGCTGGGATCAAGGCTTTATGTGGAAGAAACAACGGTGCTGTTTGTACTTCTTCGAACGCAAAGAAAGTGATGGAATGGGCATATCAGCAAGGTGACCGAGTGCTGTTTTTACCTGATCAACATTTAGGAAGAAATACAGCCTTGGAACTCGGAATTCCGCTAGACAAAATGATTCTATGGAATCCTTTCAAGGTTTTGGGAGGTAATACTCCGGAACAGATCAAAGAGTCAAGAATTATCTTGTGGCAAGGTCATTGTTCCGTTCATACAAGATTTACCACTCAGCAGATTGAAACAGCAAGAACTAGATATCCAGATGTTAATGTCGTGGTACATCCAGAGTGTCCTATGGAGACTGTTCAAGCTGCTGATATGATTGGGTCAACTGAATTCATTAAGAAAGTAATAAATGAAGGTGAGCCAGGAAGTGTATGGGCAGTTGGCACAGAAATAAGCTTGGTGAATAGATTGGCTCAACAAAATCCAGATAAAACAGTGTTTTGCCTGGATCCAGTGAGTTGCCCGTGTTCTACAATGTACAGAATACATCCGGCTTATTTGTTGTGGGTCTTAGAGTCTGTTGATAGTGGAGAAATGGTCAATCAGATTACGGTTTCCAGTGAAATTAAATCTTCCGCTAATATAGCTCTAAGAAGAATGCTCGATTTAGCTTAGACTCTATTCTAATATTGGGATTCGATTTTTCATAAACTAATTGGTAATATCTATTCCAGAGAATGATTAGGGAGATCGGTGTGCAAAAGTTACCCATAGAAGTTTTCGAGCTGATCAAATCAGCTCTTCAAGAAGATCAGGCATTCAATGATCCAACCACAAATGCTTTGATTGACCCTTCGCTGGAAGTTTCTGGTCGATTAGTGGCTAAGCAAGAAGGAATAATCTCGGGAATAGAAGTATTTATTGCTACATTTGCATATCTAGATGATGGCATTGTATTTGACCGAGTTATTGATGATGGTGCTGAAGTGACTAATGGACAAACAATAATCGATTTCCACGGTTCTGCGTCGAGCATCTTAAGAGGTGAAAGAACAGGACTTAATTTCATCCAAAGAATGAGTGGCATCGCTACTGAAACTAATAAGTACGTCAAATTGGTGCAAGATCTTAAAGCTACAATTGTAGATACCAGAAAAACAGTGCCGGGACATCGTTACCTTGATAAATATTCTGTAGTAATGGGTGGAGGCAGTAATCATAGATTTAATTTGTCTGATGGAATATTAATAAAGGATAATCATTTGGTTGTCCTAGCTAAATTAGGATTAGACAACAAACAAGCGGTGCTTCAAGCCGTAGAGCGTTCATCTCATACTATCAATGTTGAGATAGAGGTAGAAACGATAGAAGAAGTGGAAACCGCGTTATTAGCTGGGGCACAAATAATTATGCTTGACAATATGGATATCAAGGCGATGTCCGACGCCGTTAAACTAATTGATGGTAAGGCAGTTGTTGAGGCTTCAGGCGGGATTAATTTGAGTACTGTTAGGGCGGTGGCTGAGACAGGTGTGGATTTGATATCTGTGGGCTCACTTACCCATTCTGTTCAAGGATTAGATATAAGTTTAGATATTTTAAAAGAATAAGAGGAGGCTAGAAATGGCAAGATTAAATAATATTAACAGGGAAGAACTATCCAGCTCGGATCAGGAATATTATGATTCAATAGTTGGCAGCAGAGGGAGCGTTAGAGGCCCTTATGGTGTATTACTCCATAGCCCTGATTTGGCGTCTAGAATAGCTCACACAGGAACTTACGTTAGATTTGAACTAGACTTGCCAGAATCGCTAAAAGAAACTGTAATTATTACTGCCGCTAGAGAAATTCGAAATCAGTATGAATTTGCTGCCCATGCCAGATTGGCTAGAGCTGCAGGTGTTGAGGAATCTACGATCTCTACCATAGCTCAAGGTAAATCCATAGATTCATTGCCTGAAGAAGAGAAATTGTTAGTGACTTATACTCAGCAGCTAATAAGAGATCATAAAATACAAGATGAAGTTTTTAATGCTGTGAGTAATAAATATGGAACAAAGAAAACAGTAGACATAACAGCTTTGATTGGCCATTATCTTTTGGTAGGTCAGATTTTGAGTGCGTTCGAAGTTGATTTGGCTGAAGGGATGACAGCTGAAATAACAGACTAGGGAAAAACTGTATGGTGACTCCTCATAAAGAAATATTGTTTGGGTGTTTAAGCTTTACTTGGGAAATGATTGATTTGGCTATTGAGGATTTGACTCAAGAGCAGATTGCTCAGATGCCTTCCTCAAACAGTAATTCAATAGCATGGACTTTATGGCACATGAGTAGAGTATTTGATTCTCTGATAAGTGTGCATTTGCTCGGAACCTCCCAATTATGGGAATCAGGAGAATGGAGAGATCAATTTAATATACCTTCTGGATTGGAAGACCGCGGTGTCGGATGGAGTATTGATGCCGTATCGGATTGGACTCCGCCAGATAAAGAAGTATTGATAGGTTATTACGAGGTTGTTCGGAAGCTCATGACCGATTATATAGAATCTCTAACAGAAGAAGAAATCACAAGAACTGTCGATATTCCTGTAGTCACTCAGGGTAACCCTGGGATTGACTCTAGGTCTGTGGGATCAGCTTTTGGGAGACGGATTTGGGATTATGTGACCCACGCGGGGCATATATCTTACATCCGTGGATTAATTCAAGGTCCTGGCTGGTATATTCGGTAGGGCGTAGTATAAATGTTAAGCAGTGCAGCTATCGATTATTAGAGTTACTGGTCCATCATTTACAAGTTCAACCTGCATGTCTGCCCCAAATTCACCTGTTTCCACATGGGTTATGGTGGATTTACATTTATCTACGAAAGATTGATAGAGAGGTTCAGCGATTTCGGGTTTGGCGGCATTGGTGAAATCTGGTCTGCGCCCTTTTTTCACAGAGGCAGGTAATGTAAATTGACTTACTAATAATAAGTCCCCTTGGATATCTTGAATTGAAAGGTCAAAGTTATTGGTGTTTGACTCGAATAGTCTCAATGTAAGGACTTTGTTTGCAACGTAATCCACTTCGGTGGAGGTATCAGTGGAGGTGATACCTAAAAGTACAACTAGACCACGGTTTATAGTACGTTTGGTCTGGCCATTGATAATAACGGATGCCTTTGATACTTTTTGAACTAGGCCGATCAACTTATTCAGACTATCTCGTTAGTCTGAAGAGGATGCAGATGAGGAACTTGGAGAAGAGGTATCTGAACTTGTACTGGTATCACTTTTAGATTCTGTAGAGCTACTAGTTTCCTTTTTTGTTTCGGGTTTTGTCGAAGGGCTTGAAGAGGACTTCTGCCGACCGTAGTCGGTTGTGTAGAATCCTGAGCCTTTGTATATTACCGGTACTGAATGGAATATTCTTCTTCCGGCTCCGGAACAGTCTGGACATTCTCCTTTCCCTGCTTCAGAAAATGACTGAGTTAATTCGAATTCATTTTCACAAACCGTGCATTTATAATCGTATCTAGGCATTGACTAATCTCCTAAAAAGAAAGATAACGTGGGTTATCTTGTTCTTTGTCTACGACGACGACGAGCGGCTCTCTGTTCAGCTATACGAACTTTCTGAGCTTTGCTTCTAAAGAACCTTCGGTCCTTTAACTCTCTCAATATACCAGCGTGTTGTACCGATGCTCTGAATCGGTTCACTAAGCTTTCTGGGCTTTCACCCTCTCTAGGGGTTACATACGCCATAAAAATTCCTCGATAATTAAATAAAATTCCTAATTCACGAGCAAACAATTTATCATATCCTAGTCCATAATTCAATGTCATTAGATATGAAAATGTGTATCATGGAACCTAGCAAGCAGTTTTATGGAAACCTACAAACTTTCCATAAGGAGGAGTTTTGAAAGTTTGCATACCTGGACCTAACCAAGGCATAGGAGGCCCCAATTCCTTTAAACGCAATTTTATTAAGCAATTGACTAGTCTAGGAATTGATGTTGATACTGGGTTTTCGACTGCAGATATTGATGTTGTTCTGTTAGTAGGTGGTACTAGGAATATTAAATGGCTTAAAAAGATTCGACGATCTAATATTCCAATAGTTCAAAGGTTAGGTCCTATTAATTGGCTTCACAAATACACTCCCATTACTAGTAAGCATAAATGGATGAGTATAGCTAGAAATTCTCTGCTGTCCAAAATCAGGGAAAATTTTGCGGATTTTGTTGTTTATCAAAGTCAATTCTGCAAAAACTGGTGGACGGAAGTCAGAGGGCCAGATAAGAATGATAATGTTGTTATTTATAACGGAGTGGATACGACGATGTTCAATCCAGGGCCTCGCAGAGCGCCGGGTAGCAAAGTACGCTTGGTATCTGTGGAAGGAAACTTGTCTTATACGCCGCAAGTTTATAAAACCCCATTGCAGGTAACTGATTTGTTGAATTCTGCTGGTTTGGATGTTGAGTTGACCCTGGTAGGAGATATTAACAAGGAAGGATTAGATGAAATATATCTTCATGATCGCACTGAATATTTGGGCAATATTCCACATTCAGATGTGAGAGATATTCTCATAAATCATGATTTGTTTGTTTCCGGAGAAATACATCCAGCTTGTCCAAATTCTCCTCTAGAAGCAATGGCGTGCGGCCTACCAGTAGTCGGATTTGACACCGGAGCCCTGTCTGAACTGATTATTGATAATTCAGGTTTATGTGCTGCGTATGAATCGAATGCATGGAAACTGGAGTCTCCCAATATGGATAATCTAGTAAACGCAGTTCTTAAAGTCACTAATGATACCTCTTATTATTCTGATAATGCTTTGGCTAACATACAAAATAATTTCACCCTT
>CEQO01150512.1_pt1 | contig 10012 bp, 6 predicted proteins | sample 531101 | NCBI WGS metagenome assembly CEQO01 (sample SAMEA2621272, study PRJEB7988) | marine metagenome | isolation source: saline water (ENVO:00002010), including
CGGGTGGCTTTTTTCATTTTCACCACATTTTTCACATTCATCCTCGTTAGGGCTTTAGTGCCCTTTCTCTAATCTGCTATCCTTTGGACTTAACTCTTAAAGCAGTCCTTTTTGGCTGCTTTTTGCTATCTGGTTAGGGGCAGGGGCTCCACAAACCAGACGGGGAGTGCGGTTTAACCCACGTGTGTAGGGATTCGGTCCGATGGCAATAGCCAAGGTCGAGTCCGAACCCCACATCTTTGAAACGAGAAACTCGGAAAAAGGTGAAGCGCAAATGATGCGATCATTTCAACAAAACTCGTATTTGTTCGGGGGCAATGCGCCCTATGTCGAAGAAATGTACGAGGCCTACCTGGACAACCCAGGATCCGTGCCAGACAAATGGCGCGCCTACTTTGACCAAATGCAAATGGTGCCTTCCGCTCACGGCGACGTGAACGAGAAAGACGTGGCCCATGCGCCTGTGGTTCAATCTTTTGCCCAACGTGCCAAAAAAGGCTTCTTGCAGCCGCAGATCCAGTCTGCCGACTTGGAAGTCGCCAAAAAACAGGTGCATGTGCAGTCCATCGTGGCAGCATACCGCTTCCTGGGATCACGTTTTGCAGATCTTGATCCGCTCAAACGTCAGGAGCGCCCGAACATTCCAGAGCTGGATCCTGCCTTCTACGGTCTGACCGAGGCGGACATGGACATCATGTTCTCGGCAACCAATACTTATTTTGGTCAAGATCAAATGACCCTTCGCGACATCGTGAAGGCTTTGCGCGACACCTATTGCCGTTCGATCGGTATTGAATACATGCACATCAGCGACCCCGCTCAAAAGCGCTGGTTGCAAGAACGTATGGAAACCAGCTTGGGTACTGCCCAGCTGTCGGCTGAAGAAAAATTACACATTCTTGAGCGCCTTACCGCAGCGGAAGGCCTTGAGCGCTATTTGCACACCCGCTATGTGGGTCAAAAGCGTTTCTCGCTGGAGGGTGGTGAGTCCTTTATCGCCTCGCTTGATCACGTGATTCAGCGTGGTGGCGCGAATGGTGTGCAAGAAACCATCATCGGTATGGCCCACCGCGGTCGCCTGAATGTGTTGGTGAATATTTTAGGCAAAAGCCCAAGCCAGTTGTTCGAAGAATTTGAGGGTAAACACGCCGATGACCTGCCAGCGGGTGACGTGAAGTATCACCAAGGCTTTTCATCTGATGTCACCACCCCCGGTGGCCCCATGCACTTGTCCTTGGCCTTCAACCCCTCGCACCTTGAGATCGTTAACCCGGTAGTAGAAGGGTCTGTCAAGGCGCGCCAGGAACGCCGTGGCGACAAGGAAGGTAAGCAGGTATTGCCAGTGTTGGTACACGGCGATGCGGCGTTTGCGGGTCAAGGTGTGGTCATGGAAACGCTGAACCTGGTGCACACTCGTGGCTACGGTACAGGCGGTACGGTTCACATCGTGATCAACAACCAAATCGGTTTCACCACGTCCGATCCTCGAGACAGTCGTTCCACGTTGTACTGTTCAGATGTGGTCAAAATGATTGAGGCGCCGGTATTCCACGTGAATGGTGACGATCCTGAAGCAGTCATTTTTGTGACCCAGTTGGCGCTTGATTTCCGCATGGAATTCCAGCAAGACGTGGTCATCGACATTGTCTGTTTCCGTAAACTGGGCCACAACGAGCAAGACACTCCCGCCGTTACTCAGCCATTGATGTACAAGAAAATTGGTCAGCATCCTGGTACACGTGCCCTGTATGCTGAACGTCTGGTCATGCAAGGTTTGTTGAAAGAAGACGGTCCTGAAAAACTGGTGGCTGATTTCCGGGCAGCGATGGACGAGGGCAAGCACAACCGTGCAGACCCAGTACTGACCAACTACAAGAGCAAGTTTGCGGTGGATTGGTCTCCTTACTTGAATAAAAAGTGGACCGACGCAGCGGATACTTCCGTGCCTATCTCTGAGATCAAGCGTTTGTCAGAGCGCATCACCACCGTGCCCGAGAACTTCAAGGTTCACCCCTTGGTACAAAAGGTAATTGCTGATCGTGCTGCCATGGGTCAGGGTGAAACCCTGCTCGACTGGGGCATGGGTGAACACCTAGCGTATGCCTCGCTTGTATCTTCAGGCTATGCTGTTCGCATGACCGGTCAGGATTGCGGACGAGGTACCTTTACTCACCGCCACGCTGTTTTGCATCATCAGGGCCGTGAAAAATGGAACGAGGGCACTTATGTTCCCCTGGAGAATATCTCTGAGGGACAGGCACCATTTACTGTGATCGATTCGGTTTTGTCGGAAGAGGCAGTTCTGGGTTTTGAATATGGTTATTCCACTGCGGAACCAAATACATTGGTCATCTGGGAAGCCCAGTTTGGCGATTTTGCCAACGGTGCCCAAGTGGTGATCGACCAGTTCATTTCTTCCGGCGAAGTGAAGTGGGGGCGGGCTTCTGGCCTGGTCATGATGCTGCCTCACGGCTACGAAGGTCAGGGTCCAGAGCATTCCTCCGCGCGCATTGAGCGTTATTTGCAACTTTGCGCCGAAAACAACATGCAGGTATGCCAGCCCACCACGCCGGCTCAAATTTTCCACCTGTTACGTCGTCAAATGATCCGCTTGTTCCGCAAGCCTTTGATCATCATGACGCCGAAGTCTTTGTTGCGTCACAAGGAAGCCACGTCTTCTTTGCAAGACCTGTCCAAAGGCCACTTCCAGACCGTGATTGGTGATCAGGGTGACCTGGATGCCAGCAAGGTCAAACGCGTGGTTCTCTGTTCTGGTCGCGTCTATTACGACCTGATCGCGGCTCGTCGCGAACGCAACATCAAAGACGTTGCGATTGCACGAATCGAGCAGCTTTATCCATTCCCGCACAAGTCGCTCAGCGCTGAATTGCGCAAGTACCCGAATGTGACTGATGTGGTTTGGTGTCAGGATGAACCGCAAAACCAGGGCCCCTGGTTCCAGATCCAGCACAACGTACTGGAAAATCTGTCCGAGGGTCAGCGTCTGGGTTATGCGGGGCGTCCGGCTTCAGCTTCTCCGGCCGTGGGCTATTACGCCAAGCACAACGAACAGCAAAAATCGCTGATCGATGCGGCATTTGGCAAGCTCAAGGGTTTCGTGGTTACGAAATAAATACAGGACGCGGGCTGGCCATGGTGGTCGCCCGCACTTGAACAAAGAATTCAAAAGGAAAATATTCCATGGCAATCGTAGAAGTGGTCGTACCACAACTGTCCGAATCTGTCGCCGAAGCAACGCTGTTGAATTGGTACAAAAAACCCGGTGACGCTGTAAAGCGTGATGAAAACCTGATCGATGTAGAGACTGACAAAGTGGTGCTTGAAGTGCCCGCACCGTCGGCTGGCGTGATCGTAGAAATTTTGTGTGAAGACGGGGCAACCGTTGTCGCTGGTCAGGTTTTAGCAAAAATTGACACCGAAGCAAGTGCTTCCGCCAGTGCACCTGCCGCGCCATCTGCTCCAGCTGCATCTGAGCCAACCCCAGCCCCTGCAGCATCAGCTTCAACCCCTTCAGCCAGTGTAGATGGCTCAGTCGCTATGCCGGCAGCAGCCAAGATGATGGCTGAAAACAACCTAAGCCCTGCTCAGGTCGCAGGCTCTGGAAAAGATGGCCGCATCACCAAAGGTGATGTAATTGGTACCTTGAGTGCACCGGCTGCAGCGCCTGCTCCCGCAGCAAAGCCAGCAGCAGCCCCCGCTGCCGCCAAGCCGGTCAGCTTGTTGCCTGAGGTGAAGGCTCCTCTGGATCCTTCCACGCTGATTGAAGGTCGCCCAGAGCAGCGCGTTCCCATGAGCCGTTTGCGCGCTCGCGTTGCGGAACGTCTGGTGCAGTCTCAACAAACCAATGCCATTCTGACCACGTTCAACGAAGTGAACATGAAGCCGGTGATGGACTTGCGTAACAAGTACAAAGACAAGTTCGAAAAGGAACATGGTGCCAAGCTGGGCTTCATGGGCTTCTTCGTCAAAGCTGCAGTTGCGGCCTTGAAAAAGTACCCTGTACTGAACGCCTCTGTTGATGGCAATGACATTGTGTACCACGGCTACTTCGACATCGGCATTGCGGTGGGTTCTCCACGTGGTCTGGTTGTGCCCATCATTCGCAACGCGGATCAAATGAGTATTGCGGACATCGAAATGAAGATTGCCGAGTTTGGCCAGAAAGCCAAAGACGGCAAGCTGAGTCTGGACGACCTCACTGGCGGTACATTCTCGATTTCCAACGGTGGCGTGTTCGGTTCCATGTTGTCGACTCCAATCATCAACCCACCTCAGTCTGCAATTTTGGGCATTCACGCCACGAAAGAGCGTGCTGTGGTTGAGAATGGCGAAATTGTGATTCGTCCCATGAACTACCTCGCGATGAGCTACGACCACCGGATTATTGATGGTCGCGAAGCTGTACTTGGCTTGGTTGCAATGAAGGAAGCCCTGGAAGACCCAGCACGCTTGCTGCTGGAACTGTAAAGGGGATATTCATGAGCACACAATACGATGTAGTAGTGATTGGTGCGGGTCCTGGCGGTTACATTGCTGCGATCCGTGCAGGTCAGTTGGGGATGAAAGTAGCCTGTATCGAGGGCAATGCTTACGACGATCCCAAGGGTGAGCCACGCTTGGGCGGTACCTGCCTGAATGTGGGCTGTATTCCGTCCAAGGCCTTGCTGGCCTCTTCGGAAGAGTTCGAGAAGATTGCCCACCATGCGGAAGACCACGGCATCACCGTGACTGGCGCAAAAATGGATGTGGCCAAGATGATCAAGCGCAAAGATGACATCGTTGCCAAAATGACAGGCGGCATCCAATACCTGTTCAAGAAGAACAAGGTCACGCCCATTAAGGGTTGGGCCAGTTTTTCTGGCAAGGTCGATGGTGGTTTCGAGCTGACCGTGAAAAGCGCGGCTGGTGAAGAAAAAGTAACAGCCAAACAGGTTATCGTTGCGACAGGTTCCAAGGCACGCCACTTGCCAGGTATCACTGTTGATAACGAAATGATTTGCGACAACGAAGGTGCCCTGAAATTTGGTGCTGTTCCCAAGAAATTGGGTGTGATTGGCGCGGGTGTTATCGGTCTCGAGTTGGGTTCAGTTTGGCGCCGTTTGGGTGCGGATGTAACCGTGCTTGAAGCAATGCCCAATTTCCTGGCGGCGGCCGATGAAGGCGTGGCCAAGGAAATGCAGAAGATCTTCACCAAGCAAGGTTTGAAGATGAACATGGGCGTGAAAATTGGTGAAGTGAAAGCCAGCAAGAAAGGCGTTACTGTGGCTTACACCGATGCCGATGGCGCAGCCCAGAAGCTGGACTGTGACAAACTGATTGTGTCTGTAGGACGTGTTCCGAACACCGATGGCTTGAATCTGGAAGCGGTTGGCTTGAAAACCAATGAACGCGGCCAAATCGACGTGGATGCCCACTGCCAAACTTTGGTGGCTGGTATTTACGCGGTTGGCGACGTGATTCGCGGTGCCATGCTGGCGCACAAAGCCGAGGAAGAAGGTGTGATGGTTGCTGAAATCATGGCTGGTCAGGCTGGTCATTGCAACTACGACACCATTCCGTGGGTTATTTACACGTCGCCTGAAGTGGCCTGGGTTGGAAAAACCGAGCAGCAGTTAAAGCAGGAAGGTCGCAAATACAAGGCAGGTCAGTTCCCGTTCATGGCCAATGGCCGTGCACTGGGGCAAGGTGATTCCCAAGGTTTTGTGAAAGTGTTGGCCGATGCCACCACCGATGAAGTCCTTGGTGTGCACATCATCAACAGCCATGCGTCTGATTTGATTGCGGAAGCTGTAATGGCCATGGAGTTCAAGGCTTCTTCTGAGGACATTGGTCGCATTTGCCATGCGCACCCCAGTTTGTCTGAAGTGGTTAAAGAAGCCGCGTTGGCTTGCGACAAGCGTCAACTGAACGGTTAACATCCTGTTCATTGTCGATCCGAAACGGCTGGTGAATTGCTTCATCGGCCGTTTTTAATTCTATTGATTCAAATTCATCATCGTGAACGTTCAGGAATACTACAAACAAACGTTGGCCGAACGTGGCTATCAGTCGGATGCTGCACAGCAAAAGGCTGTGGACCGTATGCAGCTTTTTTATGATGAGTTTGTTGAATACAAGAAAGCACGCAGCAGCGTGATTAAAAAATTCCTGAACCGACCAGCTGTGCCCAAGGGCTTGTACCTGTGGGGTGGTGTGGGTCGCGGAAAAAGTTTTTTGATGGATTGCTTTTACAACTCGGTAACAGTACACCGCAAGGTACGTTTGCATTTTCATGAGTTCATGCGGGGTGTGCATGCTGAACTTGATGATCTCAAGGGAGTGCAGGACCCGCTGGACGAGGTGGCAGCGCGAATTGCCAAACGATACCGTTTGATTTGTTTTGATGAGTTTCATGTGTCGGACATTGCCGATGCCATGATTCTGTATCGCCTGCTCGATGGCCTGTTTGCCAACGGCGTTACTTTCCTGATGACCTCGAATTACAAGCCAGATGACTTGTACCCGGATGGTTTGCACCGTGATCGTTTATTGCCAGCCATCGCCTTGCTGAACAAGCAACTGGATGTGATCAATGTGGATGTTGGTGTTGATTACCGCCGCCGTACCCTGGAGCAACTGAACACTTATTTGATGCCGCTGGACGAAGGCGCTGACAAACAGTTAGGCGAAGATTTCAAGCGTTTGGCCGAGGTGGCCGATGAGCCTGCCGAGTTGCAAATTGAGTCTCGCGTGATCAAAGCGGTACGTCGTGCGGGTTCTGTGGTGTGGTTTGATTTCCCCACCTTGTGTGGCGGTCCGCGCTCGCAAAACGATTACCTTGAAATTGCCAGCCAGTTTCAAACTGTGATTCTCAGCGGCGTGCCAAAAATGGGTGCTGGTATGGCCTCAGAGGCACGCAGGTTCACCTGGCTGATTGATGTGCTCTACGATCACAAAGTCAAGCTGATTATGTCGGCTGCTGTGGAACCGGAAGAACTGTACACCGAAGGTGCCATGGCGCACGAGTTCTTCCGCACGGTGAGCCGCATTGTTGAGATGCAGTCCAAAGAATATCTGGATTCGCCCAAGCGAAACGCTGTAAAACTTTAAACAGCGTTCACCCTGCTTTTGAGTTTTACTTGTTACTCTTTGCCTTTGCAAATGCGGCAGCAAATGCATTGTTGGCAAAACCTGCGCCTTGTTGTGAATTTGAACCGGAGTTTCCACCGCGCCTGTCACCACGGGGATCGCCTGCACGGTTGGCTTGAACCTGTCGTCCAGCATTTTGTCCCGGTGCAGCTTTTGGCACATCATCGCCCATTTTCATAGTCAATGAAATCCGTTTGCGCGGAATGTCGACTTCAAGTACTTTCACCTTCACAATTTGACCGGTCTTCACCACAGCATGCGGGTCTTTCACAAACGTGTTGGACAAGGCAGAAACATGTACCAACCCATCCTGATGCACGCCAATGTCGACAAAGGCACCAAAGTTTGCCACGTTGGTGACCACGCCCTCTAGTGTCATGCCAGGTTTCAAGTCAGCCATGGTGTGGACTTTGTCATCAAACTTTGCGGTCTTGAAGCTAGGGCGTGGGTCACGGCCAGGCTTTTCAAGTTCTACCAAAATATCCTGAACGGTGGGTAGACCAAAACGTTCATCGACAAATTCAGTCGGTTTCAATTCCTTCAGCACGTCCCGATTGCCCACCAAGCTACCCACGGGTTTTTTGACTTTGGCTGCCATTTTTTCGACCACCATGTAGGCCTCGGGATGCACAGAGGAAGCATCGAGGGGATTATCTGCACCATGAATTCGCAGGAAACCTGCGGCTTGCTCAAATGTTTTGTCGCCAAGCCGGGGCACTTTGCGCAAGTCTTCACGGCTTTTGAATTTGCCGTTGCTGTTTCTGAATGAAACCAATGCTTTGGCCACTGAAGCGTTTAGCCCTGATACGCGAGACAGCAGTTGTTCCGATGCAGTATTCACTTCGACACCCACTGCGTTCACGCAATCTTCAACCACCGCATCCAGCCGCCCGCTGAGTTGACGTTGATCCACATCGTGCTGATATTGGCCAACACCGATTGATTTCGGATCGATTTTAACCAGTTCAGCCAAAGGATCTTGAAGGCGGCGTGCAATGGACACTGCACCGCGAATGCTTACATCAAGATCCGGTAGTTCAGCCGATGCCAACGCGCTGGCAGAATACACCGAGGCACCTGCCTCGCTGACCATTACCCGTGTGGCTTTCAGTTCTTTGTGTTGAGCGAGCAGGTCGGCCGCCAATTGATCCGTTTCCCGGCTGGCTGTGCCGTTACCAATCGCGATCAACTCGACATTGTGCTTCATGCAAAGCGCAGCCAGCAGGGCAATGGATTCATTCCACTGTCGGCGAGGCTCATGTGGGTAGATGGTGGCGTGCTCAACCACCTGGCCTGTGCTGTCAATTACGGCCACTTTTACTCCAGTGCGAATACCAGGGTCCAGACCCATGGTGGCTTTTCCCCCTGCGGGGGCTGACAACAACAAGTCTTTCAGGTTTTTACCAAACACGGTTATTGCATCAGCCTGTGCTGCATCGCGCAGCGTACCAATCACCTCACTTTCCAGGGTGCTGGCCAGTTTGATTTTCCATGTCCAGCGGCATGTTTCACTCAGGAATTTACCGCGCGGGCTTTCATCGCGTTCAATGCCATGCAGGCGAGCAATTTCCGATTCAAAAGGATGGGGTGCACGGGGGTTCTCAGCCTCCCAAACTTCGGGCAGGTCTACCTTCAATGTCAGAAACCCTTGTTCGCGGCCACGAAGCATGGCCAACATGCGGTGCGAAGCTGTGCTGCTCAGGGGTTCCTGATGTTCAAAGTAGTCTTGGAACTTGATTGCTTCGCTGGCTTTTTCTGGCACCACCGCAGCTCGAATGGCACCCTCGGCTTTCAAACGATTTCTTAGAAGTGCCAGCAAGGCAGCGTTTTCTGAAAACTGTTCGGCCAAAATGTCGCGGGCACCATCCAGTGCTGCTTTGGTGTCGTTGATTTGATGTTCTGTGTTCAGGTAAGCCGCAGCCAATAATTCAGGCACGGCTTGTTTATTCTGGAAAATTTCATCCGCCAGTGGCTGCAGGCCTGCCTCACGCGCTATTTGTGCCCGTGTGCGGCGTTTGGGTTTGTAGGGCAGGTAGAGGTCTTCAAGCGTTTGTTTGTTCTCCGCCTTTTCAATTGCTGCTTTCAGTTCAGGGGTCAATTTGCCCTGGCTTTCAATCGATTCAAGAATACTGCTACGCCTGTCTTCCAGTTCGCGCAAATACACCAGGCGCTCTTGAAGGTCACGAAGCACCGCATCGTCCAACCCACCTGTGGCCTCTTTTCGGTAACGGGCGATGAAGGGCACTGTGGCACCTTCGTCCAACAAATCGACGGCTGCCTTGATTTGTGATTGTGCGGCACCCAATTCTTGAGCCAACTGGGCGATAATTCGATTTTGAACAAGCGACATGGATTCTGATCTATGAGTTTTCAAAGTAAGCAGGGCATTGTGCCACAGCTTCGGAAGTCGATCGGGGTAAGGGTGCAAGGCCTGTTCACCCTCGTTTTGCCAGCTTTTGCCTTGGTGCTGACTGCCTGTAGCACGGTTCAGCTTCAGGCCAGCAAGCCGCAGGCGCCCAATACGCTTGAACAGGCGCGTGCCTATGTTGCTGAGCGCGAAAGGCAGCTTGAGTTTTTGGAGTACGAGTTGAACGAGCAGTCACGGGCTTGTTACAACAAGTTTTTTGTATCCAGTTGCCTGGATGATGTGCGTTTGCAAGGCGCACAAATTCGCCGCGCACATCTGGAAGTTCAAGGCAAGGCGGAAGATATGATTCGCTTGGACGAGTATGCGAATCGGCGAGCCAGAACACCAAACTAAAACGGATCGCAGAACGGGTGATCCACTTCGGGTAGATTGTTTCCAGCCATTGCTCACTTGGGGCTACAATGTTAACAATACCGAGCTGGTTCAACCTGAATG
>CEQO01142051.1_pt1 | contig 9973 bp, 10 predicted proteins | sample 531101 | NCBI WGS metagenome assembly CEQO01 (sample SAMEA2621272, study PRJEB7988) | marine metagenome | isolation source: saline water (ENVO:00002010), including
GGAGTCAGCATGTATGCGGTTTGTCTTGATGTGAGCGATTTGGTGCTGGCCAAAGAGCAAGCCGAAAGTGCTGATCGTGCGAAATCGGAATTTTTGGCGACCATTAGCCATGAATTGCGTACACCATTGAATGCCATTATCGGTTTTTCAAAGTTGCTTGAGGAGCAGTTGGACGATCCAGAGTTACGTGGTGATGTTCGCAATATTTCCAGCTCTGCAACCAGCCTGCATTTGATTTTGAGTGATGTGCTTGAGTATTCAAGAATCCAGGCCAATGGTTTAAAGCTGGATCCTTCGCCATTCGATCTGGATGCCATGGTGCGTCAGGTGTATTCACTCAACCGCAACCTGGCTCTCAAAAAGAACCTGGAATTTTCGCTGGTCAATGAGACTGACGGCCCTTGCTTTGTGCATGGCGATGCCAACAGGCTGCGACAGGTTGTGCAAAATTTGGTATCCAATGCTTTGAAGTTCACTGACACCGGTTACGTAAAAATGCGTTTAATGACCTCGCAACCCGCGCAAGGGCGAATCGAGGTATTTATTGAAGTGGTTGACAGCGGAATCGGGATCAGCCAGCCAGCCTTGCAAAAACTGTTTCAACGGTTTAGCCAGGCCAGTCGAGAGATCAATCGCCAATATGGTGGTACAGGTTTGGGCTTGGCTATTTGCAAAGGGCTTGTGGAATTAATGGGTGGGCGTATCGATGTCAGTTCCGAGTTGGGGGTTGGCTCGGTGTTTACAGTCAGTTTGAATTTGCCACTGGCCTCCGCTTTGAGCCCGGCCAAGTCGGGTAAATCAGTCGAATCGCCCTCCAAGGCGTTGAGTATTCTGGTGGTAGACGATCACCCCATGAATATCAAGCTGCTAGACCGTTATTTGAGCAAAAGAGGGCATCAGGTGGTGCAAGCCACTGGCGGTTTGCCGGCAGTGGAATTGTGCGAGAAACAGTGTTTTGACTTGGTGTTGATGGACATTGATATGCCGGATCTCGATGGGCATGAGGCCACGAAAGTGATTCGGGGGTCCGAGAGCGCCGCTTCGAAACACAGTTTTATTTGTGCCCTGTCGGGATTGTCGGACGACAAAAGTATCACCATGTCGTCGCAAGCGGGGATGAACTTGCACATGACCAAACCCGTTTCTTTTGAGAAGCTGGACAAACTGATAGAAGAGATTGCTCAGAAAACGGTTTGAGAATTACCTGAAAAACCGGGCTTCGTTTAAACAATGCCCAGTTGTTTCTCTAGATAAGACTTTGCTTTTTCCAGCCAGATGGTGAGTGCGGCTAGCAAGTCACTTTGACTGAATGAGCAACTTTCCCCGCCAAACATGGCGGTGCTCTCCAGGCGCTCAAGGATGCTTTCCAGTGCGCCTTCGAACACCGCAGGTAAATCGCGTAAAAGGTCTTTCTCTTGGCGGAACGCAAAAATTAGAGCACTGGTGTTTTCAAATTCGTTATTTTCGAGTGAATCTGATAGTTTTTTAATCCGCAACAGTGGATCTGCTGGTATGTTACTCATGAGTATTATTTAACCAAATTATTATTCCGGCAGTGTACTCCAGCATACGGTGCACGGCCTTAAAACTGAGGAGAATTTGACATGGATAGCAAACTTTCACTGGATAAAACAGCCTCTGTGGCCTTGAATTACGATGCCGTTTTGGCCGACCTGGAAGCCATTGAGCCGTTGATCTCAATTTTCCCAAAATTGGAAAGCCTGAACAAGCTCGGTCCGAATACTTTTGAGTGGAAACTCAAGCCCATCGGCGCCATGGGCGTCTCGCATGCAGTTCACTACGCAGCCACTTATGAAGTGGACAAAGCCAACGGACGTTTGAGCTTCAAAGCCAAAGAGGGCGTGGGCAATGCAAGTCTTTCCGGGGCGTTTCAATTCAAGCCGAATGGCAAGCAAGTCGACATTGAAATTGAAATCAATGGGCAGCTGCGGGACATCAAGGTTCCCATGTTGTTGAAAGCAGCCACACCTGGTTTTATTAAAACCATGTTTGACGGTCTGGTGGATCGATTCATTGAAAAACTGGGGGAGAAGTATGGCAAGTAACAAGCCAGCCAATTACGACACAGGCAAAGCCATGCGCACCAAGGTATTGGGTGCCGACTATGTGGCCAAGGCTGTATCAAATCCCGATGATTTTGCGGCACCGCTTCAAGACATAGTCACAGCGCATGCTTGGGGTACTGTGTGGCCACGCGAAGGGCTTGAGCCCAAAATTCGCAGTATTGCAACAGTGTCCATGTTGATCGCCTTGAATCGTCCCAATGAATTGAAACTGCACATGCGCGGTGCGATCAACAATGGCGTTACCGCAAATGAGCTGCGCGAGTTGATCATTCACGCCAGTGTGTATTGCGGCTTTCCGGCAGCCATGGATAGCATGCGCCACGCCAAGGCTTTGCTGGAAGAACTGGAAGCTGAGAAAACGGCTGCCAAGTAGTTGGGTGGATTTACAACTGAAAAAAAACCGGCGTTGAGGATTAATCCTGACGCCGGTTTTTTATGGATATCTCGGATCACTTTTCCACGAATGCACGTTCGAATACGTAATCGCCGGGCTCACCCACGCCGGGCGACACTACAAAACCCTTGGCATCCAGAATACCGCGAATATCTGCCAGCATACTGGGGCTTCCGCAGATCATGGCGCGGTCGGTTTCAGGATTCAGGGGTGGCAGGCCAACATCCTTACAAAGCTCCCCATTTTCCATTAGCGTCGTAATACGCCCTACGTTCTTGAACTCTTCACGGGTCACGGTGGGGTAGTAAATCAGTTTTTCGCGCACCATGTCGCCAAAAAACTCATTGTTGGGCAATTCCTCAGTAATGAATTCGCTGTAAGCCAACTCGTTCACGTAGCGCACACCGTGAACCAAAATTACTTTCTCAAAGCGCTCATAGACGTCGGGGTCTTTGATCAGACTCATGAAAGGGGCCAAACCAGTGCCGGTACCGAACATGAACAGGTTTTTGCCGGGTTTCAAGTCATCAAGAATCAGCGTGCCTGTGGGCTTTTTACCCACCAGTACGGAGTCTCCCACCTTCAAATGCTGCAAGCGGGATGTCAGTTTGCCATCGGGCACCTTGATGCTGAAAAACTCAAGATGCTCCTCGTAATTTGCGCTGGCGATGCTGTATGCGCGTAGCAGTGGCTTGCCTTCAACTTCCAGGCCAATCATCACGAAGTGGCCGTTGTGAAAACGCAGCCCAGGGCTTCGCGTGGTTTTGAAGCTAAAGAGCGTGTCGTTCCAGTGATGGACTTCAGTGACTTGTTCTTGAATCAGGTTTGACATGGTTGCGGCTTTAATTCTCGTAAGTTTTTCAAACGGCCCAATAATAACGCACTGCATCAAAAAACGCTGTAAGTCATTCTATTTTTTAGTTATTTGCTTATTTGGAGTTGCCACTCTAACCCGTTGGAAAGAATACGGCTTCAATGGGGGTTATAAAGTGGAGTCGAAGGTACACCACAACAACATCCAATAAGGGCAAAAAACCCATGACAGAGACAAACGAAAAACAGCGGCAGATGAGCCAAATGGTTGTACATTCAAGCGACGTGGAATTGGCTGTGAGCAGCCATGGCGAGCCGCACAACCCAACCATTATTCTCGTGCACGGTTACCCCGACTCGAGCAGCGTGTGGGATCCGGTTGTCGATATTCTGAAGCATCATTTTCATGTGGTCACCTACGACGTGCGCGGCTGTGGCAAGTCAACCGAGCCCGGCTGGATGTGGGACTATTCTCTGGGCAAACTTTCCGAAGACTTGCAGGCTGTCATGCGGGCCGTGTGTCCCACTCAACCGGTTCATTTGGTTGCACATGATTGGGGCTCCATCCAAACCTGGGAAAGCGTGACTGACCATCGTCTTAAATCACGCATTGCCAGCTACACCAGCATTTCAGGCCCATGTCTTGACCACATTGGCATGTGGATGCGCAACAGCTTTGCTGCCAACAATCGCAAAGCCTTGGGCAACGTGATAGGACAGTTGATGCATTCCTGGTACGTGTATGCCTTTCAATTGCCTTTTTTGGCACCGGCCGCCTGGAAAATGGGCTTGGACAAAGCGTGGCCGGGCATTGTGAAAAAAATGGAGGGCGTAGAACACGATGCCAACCCAACACAGCGCAAAGATGGCGTGAACGGCATTAACTTGTACCGTGCCAACATGCTCCCTCGCATCAGTAACCCGCGCTTGCGTCAAACCGAGGTGCCTGTGCAATTGCTGGTGCCTACCAAAGACAAGTTTGTAACCACCGCACTGGTAGAGTCTTGTTATCCCTATGCTCACAACGTGTGGCGCCGCGACATTGATGCACAGCATTGGGTTGTACAAAGCCATTCCGAGTGGGTCGCCAATTGCGTGTCGGAATTTGTGGAGTTTGCTGAAACCGGCCGTGAAAACCCAGGCCTCGCCAAAGCCCGGGTGCAGATTTAAATGCAGTGAGATAAAAACCCCGGCAGTGCCGGGGTTTTTGTTTTTGATACTTCAGCGTTTAAATAATGCCCAGCTTGATCATAGTCATCAATTGACCTTCACCCACTAGGCCACCCAAAATGGCACCGGTCATAATCAAAATCCATTCCTCTTGCTTGAACACAGGGCGCAACAGTCCTTCGAATTCCAGCGGTGTCATGGCCTGCATTTTTTTGCCCACCACGTTCTCGATATCAAGCGAGGTTTGAACATAGGTTTCGGCGTGCATGATTACGTCGGCCAAGCGCGCCATCAACATTTCAGAGGTGTCTTGCTTCATGCGCTGGAATGATTCCGCACCCACAGCCATCACGACGAAAGGTTTCACAATGCTGGCTTTGCTGTCCACCATCTCGCGCACACGTTCATCCACCATTTTTTGAACACGCTCGGAAAGGGGGCCCGCCACCATTTCACCAATAATGGTTTGGGGCGTCAGAATATCCCGAGCGATAATTTTTGCGTAATCAGCAGCCACTTTTTGCTGGCGTTTGAGAAACAGGCCCTGAATGGTGTAAGAGCCGAATGGAATAGGCTTCTTGGGTTCGAACAAAATATTCAGTGCGATCCAGTCGGAAATAAAACCCACCAGAAAACCGAACACGGGCAAGATCCAAGGCTCTTTGAGCAAAATCCAGAGAACCATCTGAACCACGCCAATCATAAAGCCAAAATACAAGCCTGACACACCGAAGAATTTGAACTCTTCTCGACCCACTTCCTGGAAAATCCGGTTCAGCAGGTGTTTGTCCTTCATCAGGATACGAATCACCAAAGCCTTTAGGTCAAGAATTTCATCGATGTTGCCTTTGATGTCTTCCATCACGCTGGCTATGACACCCGGCACATCTTTCTTCACTCGATCAATCAGCTTCTTCTGCGCAAAGTTAGGCAAGCTTTCCCAAAGCCTGGGCTGATGTTTGGACATCACCTCACGAATGATGGTCTCGATCACCTCCATTGCAGGGCCTTCCAGCTCCTTGCCCAAACGTTCAGAGTCCAGTTTGGAAACCACTTCATTGACCGACACAAGCTTGGTCGTAATGGTGTCGACAGCAATCGAAGCCATGCGAAGGGCATTGCGCGGCACAATGCCTTGCCAGCCGAAGAAGGGAGGAATGCCCACAAACTTCATGGGGTAGAACATCATTTTGACCGCGGCGATCTTGGTGACATAACCAAGGATGGCGGCAACTACAGGGATTGAGAGGTAAAAGAGGTAGTTTTGCTGAACATCAGCGTAAATAGTTGCCCAATCCATGAAAGGCGTCCCCTTAGAATCTTATTTTTTGTTGGTAAAGTATAAAGATATATAGTCGTCGATCTATTTTTTGGACGGCTTTTTCTAATCTGTCTTGTCTCGTTCGCCAGTATAACGATCTATAGCTGCCCTTCAGGGGGTGGAAATTAGATCAATTATTTTAATAATTACTTCAGGATGACCGTTTTGGATTTTTCCTTCCTACATTTGGGGCTTCCTGCATGGGCTGTTTTTTTAGCCATGGCAGCAACCGGACTCTTTCTGGCCTGGTTTTTCCAGGCTGCAGCACTCTGGTTGATGTTCAATCCAAAAGAATTCAAGGGTTGGCGCATTCCGCTTTTCAGAAAACTGGGCTTACACCAGTTGGGCCTTGAGGGCTTGGGCTGGCAGGGTTTGGTACCGCACCAAAAATCGGTGATGGCCGAAATAGCTGTGCGCTTGATGACTCACAAGCTACTGCCCCTGGATGAAATGATCAAGCGCATTCCTGCTCAAGGTTTGTCGGATCGCCTGACTCCACCCATGCAGGAAACGGCAGACCTGGCCTGCCGCGAGGTGATGCTCAAACACAAGCCGACATTGTGGGAAAGCCTGCCGAGCTTTTTACAGAATTCAATTATTTTCAGAATTCGCGGCATTGTGCCGGAAGTGGCCAAGCAGATTATTCTGGATCTACAAAAGAAGCCCGCCTACTACCTTAGCCTTAAAACACTGGTATTGGATGTGGTCACCAGCAAACCATTCCTGGTCGTAGATTTGTTCAAAAGTGCAGGTAAAGACCCCATGGCTTACCTCATTCGTTTTTCGCTGGTTGCGGGGTTTGTGGTGGGTGTGTTGCTGGCAGGAATTTCACTGCTTGGCATTCAATGGTACTGGTTGATCGTGGTGGGTGTGGTACTCGGTGCGCTGGCCAACGAGCTGGCGCTGGAAAGTCTGTTTTTCCATCCAGATCACGGCACGATTCGTTTGGGCAAGTTCACGGGTTTCTTCTTCCGCGATCAAAAACATATTTCTGAACTGTTTGCACAAACCGCTGCACGTGAGGTTCTGACCACCGAGAATATTGTATTGGCTCTTTGTCGTGGACCCAATGCAAAGAATTTGTCATCGTTGATTGATTACCATGTGCAAAGGGTGATGGACTTGGAGTCCAGTGGAATTAAACCTTTACTGGTCACTATCTTGGGCGCAGAGCAATGGGTGGCCATCAAGCGCGACGCTGCAAAAATTTTCGCCAGCAAACTAGAGGCACACCTGATGGCAGCGCGCGTGTACCTCAACGATGCCTTGAGAATTGAGGAAGTGATTGTCGAACGGTTGTCTGGCCTGCCTGCCATGGAGTTTGAAAAGGCCTTGCGCCCGGTATTTTCCCGATATGAATGGATGATGCCCTTGATCGGAGCTGTGTGGGGTGCGGTTTTGGCTGCGGTTTTACTGATTCTGATTTAAATCAAACCAGTTTTGAATCCGCATTTGGGTTGTCAGAGTATTACTTACAAATTCGACAACACAAACACTTATAGATTTTTGGAGGCGACATGTCCACACAGGTAATTGGTTCAGTCAATGAGTTGGAAGGCCCAGTCAGCATCATGCGTGACGGCGAAACCCGTTCCCTGGCCGCTGGTGACTCCATCATGGCTGGCGATGTAATCACTGCCAGCGATTCTGGACGCGCATCCATTATTTTGTCCAACAGTTACGGTGAGCCCATTGGCAATTTGCTGGTTGCTCCAACCGGAAGCGTGATTGCGGACACCACATTGAAAAACGGTCAAACCGCGTTGGTTTTCGAAGCCTTGTCGGACGACGGCGTGACCATTGCAAACCTCGACCCTGATTTTGCGGAAATGGTTGAGTTGCAGGGTGTTGATCAAGCTGGTTCTGAGGGCGGCATGTTTGGTTTGTTCGGCGGTGGTTTTCTCGCCGGCGGTTCAATGGGTGGCACAGCGGCCGCCGTTGGCGCCGGTGCTGTCGGCCTGGGCTTGTTGGCTTCCTCCAGTGATGACGAAGGTTCAGGCCCGACCAGTTCCACGGGTGGTGGCACAGTGGGCGACAGTGATGGTGGCAGCGATGGTGGTGGTGACGACGGCGGTGGCGACACCGGCGGTACAACAGGGACGCCTCTGGATGCTGTGCTGGATCCAGTTTTGGACGCTTTGGCAGGAACTCCTCTTGTGGCTGTAACTGAACCTTTGGCTGATGCACTGGGCATGTTGGGTGATGCCGCAGGTGGTGCTGACGGTGGTGAAACAGACGGCCCAACCGGAACACCTTTGGACGCACTGCTCGGCCCATTGGCCGATGCCGCAGGCGGTGCTGGCGGTGGTGAAACAGACGGCCCAACCGGAACACCTTTGGACGCAGTGCTCGGCCCATTGGCCGATGCCGCGGGCGGTGCTGGCGGCGGTTCTACGGGTGGCACAACCGGTACGCCACTGGATGCAGCTCTTGATCCTTTGCTGGGAATGGCTGCCGATTCGCCTTTGGCGCCGATTACCAGCATGCTGGACCCAGCCATCATTACTGACGCAATCGGTGGTGGTTTGCCAGTTTAAGCAAAAGCTTTACAGTGAATTCGCCTTTCTAGCGGGGGGCAAAACGTGACAAAATCGGGCAAGTCTAACTTGCCCGATTTTGTTTATGGATCTGATCAACGCCAATGGCGTGCCGTCTTGGGGACGATTGTCTTCCTTGCCCAGTCGTATTAATTGGCAGCACTATGACGCACGCAATGCCATGGGTGCAAAACGCATGGCCTGGCAACGTCGTTTTCTGTTCAAGCACTTTGATTTCTATGGCGTACTTGGCGAAGGGTTTACTTTTGGCTGCGGCATGGTTCGCTTAGGGCTGCTAAATTCAACTTTCGCCTACCTGCACACCGCACAGGGTTTGCATCGAATTCAATTTGATTTGCCATTGGATTTCGGTTTTTACAGCGACTACAAGCCGATTGGCCAAAGTACCTGGACACATCCATTCAAAAAAAACCATCAAGTGCTGGCGGTGCGCACGGAAACATCACGTTTGCTGAACTTCAGGTTTGGTGATTCATTTCACGGCCAGGTATCCATTGATTGTCGCGAATCTGAAACCCTCGCTCTGAATACGCCTGTCGCCAACACAGGTTTCGCCTATGCACAGAAAAGCAGTGGCGGGGCGGTTACCGGCCATGTGCATTTGAACGGTGTTGATTACCTGATCAATCCAGAGAAAGACGGTTGCTACCATGATTGGACTGCTGGGTTTTTGCGGCGGGAAACCTTCTGGAATTGGGCATGTGCCAGCGGCCGTACTGAACTTGGGCAGCCCTTGCTTTCATTAAACGTGGCGCGTGGAGTGAATGAAACGAGTGCCCACGAGAATGTGCTTTGGGTAAACGGTCAGTTGCACAATTTGCCACTGGTACTTTTTGACTATGACCGGGACAATGTTCACGCGCCTTGGCGTGTGTATTCGCAGTGTGGCGCTGTCGACTTGCAATTCACACCCAAAGGCAGCATTGATGATCACAGAAACCTGTTGGTGTTGGCCAGTCGGTTTAACCAGTGTTTTGGTGAGTTCAGGGGCACCGTCACATTGGAAGAGACAGGTGCCACTTACTCATTGAATGGTTTGACGGGTTGGTGCGAGGACCATTACGCCAAATGGTAGTGCCCGGTAATGCTTACACCTCGACCATTTCGAAGTCGCTTTTGGCCACACCACAGTCTGGGCAAAGCCAGTCTGCAGGCACATCAGCCCAAAGGGTACCCGCTGGTATGCCTTCAGAGGGCATTCCCGCAGCTTCGTCATAGATCAAGCCACACACGATACATACATAAGTTTTCATTTCAAGATCTCCAGCAACATTTGAATTTTTGTGCCGCAATCCTATCAAGTTGTGTCTGGAAAAAGTTGGAGTGACCCTCAAGTCATAGAAATTGACGATTGCAGCGTAAAATTTAATAGCTTTAGGGTAAACGACAATCATTAGAACGCAAGGCTTTCCATGGGGTGTAAGCCTGCTGTGTGAAAAACAGGCTAGACTCACGCCTATACAGAGAAAGACCATACCAGACAAGATTCGAGGAGAGTGTGTATGTCAGTGAGTACCGACACCGTACGCGAGGCATTGCGTAGTGTCATTGACCCCAATTTGAACAAAGACTTCATCAGCGCCAAACTGATCAAGAACATTCAAGTAGACGGCGGCGATGTCAGTTTTGA
>CEQO01040490.1_pt1 | contig 9855 bp, 9 predicted proteins | sample 531101 | NCBI WGS metagenome assembly CEQO01 (sample SAMEA2621272, study PRJEB7988) | marine metagenome | isolation source: saline water (ENVO:00002010), including
TCAAAATACTATATGGGATATTCCCAGATTGTAATAATTGATCTGTGCTAGGGTGGAGTAAAATTGGAGTTAGACCCAATACTTGCCATCCCAAAAATATTATGACTATACCTGATACCCAGTATATAAATTTATTTTTATGCCCTCTAGCTAAAGTACTGAATCCATCGTGTATTTGCACAAAAATACCTCTAAAAAAATAAACTACTCAGATTGTTTATTTGTTTATAAAAAAATCGCATTCTTTAATACTCTTAATATGTTAGGATAACACAAATCTTTAGCAAATTTGCAATATGGAGGGTGTGAATATGAAGCTTGGAGATGGATCTTTTCAATATGAAGTTGTACCCAATTGGGAAAAATTACCTGAAGAATATCGCTGGGATGAAGTAGGTGGAGTAGGAGTAGATTCGAAGGATAATGTTTATGTATTTAATAGAGGTCCTCACCCTATGATCGTTTTTGATAAAGATGGAAACTTTTTAACCTCCTGGGGTGAAGATTTCTTTATTCGAGCACATGGTTTAACTGTTGGCCCTGATGATATTTTGTATTGTACTGATGACGCAGATCATACAGTTAGGAAATGTACTACTGAAGGAGAAGTATTAATGACGATAGGTGTTCCTAAAACTCCTTCTCCTTACCAAAGTGCGAAACCATTTAATCGATGTACTCATGTTGCTTTAGATCCTGAAACTCAAGATATTTATGTGTCTGATGGATATGGAAATTCAAGTGTCCATAAATTTACAGCAAAAGGTGAACATTTATTTTCTTGGGGTAGTGCAGGTACTGATCCGGGGCAATTTAATATTCCACATAATATTATTACAGATAAAAATGGATTGGTTTATGTTGCTGATCGAGAAAACATGAGAGTACAAATTTTCGATAAGAACGGAAATTTTCTTGACCAGTGGAACAATATGCATAGAGCATGTGCTTTGTGTATAGATAAGGATCAAACTATTTACTTAGGAGAAATTGGTTCTAGTGGTGCAGTTAATCGAGAATTGCCAAATATCGGACCAAGAGTAAGTATTTATGAAACTAATGGCGATCTCATAACTAGATTAGGAACTGGTTACGGTCTTGATGACGGGCAATTTATTGCACCTCATGGAATTTGTGTAGATTCAAAAGGGAATATTTATGTAGGAGAAGTAACTAAGACTGAAATGAGTCATCAGTTTAGACAAGACTCTTGGGAAGGTCCTCCCCCAATTAAGGCTCGAAGTTTTCAAAAACTAGCAAGAATATAAGGAGATATTAATGGGAGAATTTTCGAATAACTTTTTTCAGTCAAATGATTTAAATCTTCATTATATAAATTACAAAACCAATGCTCATAAACCTTTGATTATGCTTCATGGAATGAGGAGTTACGCACAAGCTTGGAATGATGTGGCTGATCAATTGCTAAACTTTTTTGATGTTTATGCATTAGACCAAAGAGGACGAGGAGAAAGTGATTGGGCTCCTGATTATAATTATGACACAGAAGCATATGTTGATGATTTAACAAATTTTATAAAAACTAAAGGATTTAACAAACTTTCACTTATGGGGCATTCAATGGGCGGGAGTAATAGTATCGTTTTTGCTTCAAAAAACCCTGAAATGGTTGAGAGTCTTGTTATTGTAGATATAGGCCCAAGCGTCTCTACTTCCATAGGAGGAAAACGGATAAATCAAGAATTGAGCGATACTCCTAAAGAATTTGAAAGTTTAGAGGATGTAAAGATATTTTGGAGAAAGCAAAGGCCATCAATATCTGAACATGCATTAAATGAAAGAGTGAATTTCACCATTAAGCAATTAGAATCAGGCAAATATGGATTTAAATGGGATGTACAAGGTATAGCAAAAGCTAAAATCCGCGCAGATGGTGAATATATGTGGGATTGTGTGCGAAAAATTAAGTGTCCAACTTTATTGATCAGAGGGGCTGAATCCGATATATTACAACATGATGTTGCTACACAGATGATTAAAGAAAATCACAACATAGCATTAATCGAAATACCTGATGCAACACATTATGTACACGATGATCAATTAGAACTTTTCAATAGAGAAGTTGGTATGTTTTATCAAAGAATCTAATATAACTACAGGGGAAAAATATGACTACACCAATATCCGTTAATAATGATTTATTTGATATAAATCTCATTGATTTAAATCAACAAAAAGTATCCTTAAATAACTACAAAGGCAAAAAACTCTGTATTTTTATGTGGGCATCCTGGTGAGTATGTAGGGCACAATTGCCAGTTTGGCAAAAAACTTACAAGGAATTATTTGCAGATGATGATAACGTCGAATTTTTATCTGTAGCAATGGATGCTATTTATCATGATAAAGTTAAGCAATTTCATCAATCTGCTAAAGCAGAATTTACAACCTTAATTGATACTGATAATAGTTTAAGTAAATTAATGGGTTTTAAAGTTGTACCTAATATACTACTGATTAATTCTGATGGTGAATTAGAGTACTGGAAATTTGGGAAAGCTGATATAAGGAATTCATACTACAAAAATCTCATCAAAAGATGGATAAGTAGGGAAAAAATAAATATTTTACCTAAAGATAATTTTATTAATGCCAGTAATCAAAATCATCAATTATCGTTAGGTAAATTCAATGAATATGTAAATACAGGTAATTTAAGAGTTAACGAAGTAAGGGGATTAGAGTTAGATAACATGATTGTAAGAAAACAATTGTGGGCAAAAGAAAATCCTGAAAAGTTTTACCAGGGAAATATTGATTCAGATTGGCAAAAACAAAATCTAGAAAAGGGGATATAAAGGATGTATTTTTTATAACACAATACAACTAGTATTGATTGTGTTATAATGTCCGAGTTTCATTTGGCCCGGTGGTGTAGTTGGTCTAACATACCACACTGTCAATGTGGAGATCGGGGGTTCGAATCCCCTCCGGGTCGCCATCCAAAAGTATTAAATCTCCGTTTTCTTATAATTAAGGAGATATATGACACTACCATTGCAAGGTATAAAAGTTATTGATATGTCCCAAGTTTACTTCGGCCCTGGTGGAGCTGTGTATCTTGCAGACCAAGGTGCCGATGTTATAAAAATTGAAACTATTCGAGGTGATGCTATGCGTCATCGATATACTACTCCATATCTAACACAATGGAATATGAGTAAACCGTTTTTATCATTAAATAGGAATAAAAAAAGTATTTCATTAGATATTCGGACCGATGAGGGTAAAAAGATTGTTTCCCAATTATGTGAAACAGCTGATGTGTTTATATTAAATATGCGCCCGGGTACTGAAAAACAATTTGAATTAGACTTCGAGAGCTTGTTTAAATCAAACCCAAAATTGATCTATGTATCGATCAGTGGTTTTGGAAGTGAAGGACCTGATGCAAGTCTTCCTGGCTACGATATAGTACTTCAAGCCAAATCTGGCGTTTTGTCATTAAGAAAATTTCCTGATGGAACTCCTGTACCTTATCCAATTATGTTTTCAGATATGTCAGGGTGTATGTCTCTTTCTTATTCAGTAATGTTAGCACTTTGGGAACGTGAAAAAACTGGGAAAGGTCAAAAGATTGAGTGTTCATTATTCAATCAAGCTTTGGCAATGCAAATGCAACAATTGATATGGATAGAAAATGATCAAGGAAGTCTTCCTGGAAACGCGCCATCAGCCATGGCTTCATGTTACGAATGTTTTGATGATAAATGGATAGCTATAGTAGTAATGGAATCTAATCAATGGGCGGGATTATGTCGTGTATTAGATATTGAACATTTAATTGATGATCCTGACTATAGTAGTTATGAAAATCGTGTGAAGAATGCATCTGATTTAGCAGAATTATTTAGAGCTATTTTCCCAACTAAAAACAGCGACTATTGGATAGATAAATTAAATTATGAAGGTATACCGTGCTCTATTGTACAAGAAAGAGATGATCTGTTAGACGATGCTCAAGTTATTTCAAATAAAATGATTGCTACAGATATACATCCCAAAGTGGGTAATGTGAGCTATGTCATGCCTCCATTTAAGATGTCACAGCATGATTATATTGAATCAGCTCGTTTGCCTGCTCCATTGTTAGGAGAACACACTAAGGAAATTTTAAAGGACTTAGGGTATCATGACGAAGAAATTCAGTCTTTTTTAGATCGTAATATTGTTAATGAAAACATAGAGTAATTATGGGGAAATATTACTACCTATAAGCAAGCTAATTGTTATCATGAATCCAATTACGCATATAATTGTTAAAGCCACTTTTGGTCCAACTTTAAGAACATCTTTTATATCTACTCCTAGACCTATTGCGACCATAGATACTACAAATAAATATTTTGATAATTGTCGAATTTGATTCCCAATATCGGCAGATATAACATCCACAGAGCGTAAAACAGAGAAAAATATAAATCCAATAACAAACCATGGGAAATAATTAAAAAGTGAAAAACTTCCAGAGTTTTCTTCTGATTCTTGTTTTGGATTTGAAGATGCAAAGCTTTTAATTAATTGTACAACAACAACCAGTGGTCCTAATAAAATTATTCGCGTAATTTTTACCACCGTTGCAACTGTAGCAGAAGTAGCACTGACTGTGGCAGATGCAGCATAGACTTGAGCTACTGCATATACAGCCATACCCGCAACAATACCATAGTGATACTCTGTTATACCAAAACTTGAAAACAGTAATGGCAATAGTATAATTTGTGCTGCTCCCAACACCGCGCTTATACCAATTACTGCACTAATATCAGTTGCGCTTGCGCCTATTATTGGTGCCATTACTGCAACTGCAGAATTTCCACAAATCGAATTCCCTACACCAATTAAAGTCGCAATTTTTTTATTTAATCCAAGTATCAAATGCCCAATAATATAGGCAATTATCATGCTTCCAACTACACCAAACAAAATAAGCAAAAATAGTGGTAATCCTGCATCTAATATATCTGGCAAAAATATACTAGCTCCTAGGATCATTACCGAAAACTCAAGAATATGTTTACCAGCAAATTTTGCACCAGCGTTGTACCAATCGGATTTTGGTGAAACATTTTTGTATACGATACCAATTATCAAGGCAAGTAAGAGGCTATCAATCAATAAATTCTGTACTTGTCGACTCATTACGAAAATTATGCTTCCTACTATGAAGCATAATAAAAGTCCTGGCGCTAATATTTTTATTTTTTCTTGATTAATCATATTAAACCTCGGTGTATTCTATTATTAGATTTAATTTGTTTCAACATATTTATAACTTTTTCTATCAATGAATTGCTACAATTCTATTTTGTAATACAATATATTTACCTAAATGATTTTTAATTTAAATGAGGATTAATTGAAAAAAATAATAGTTACAGGTGGTGCAGGATTTATTGGATCACATATTGTTGACCGTTTAATTATTGAGGGTTATGAAGTAGCGGTACTTGATAATATCTCATCTGGTAATCGGTTAAATATTAATGATAAAGCAAAATTGTATGAGATTGATTTATATAATGGAGATATTGGTTCAGCTATACAGGACTTTCAGCCAAATCTAGTGTTTCATTTAGCTGCGCAAAGTAGTGTTTCGGTATCAGAGTTAAATCCCAGTGAAGACGCTAGTAATAATATATTAGGTTCGTTGAATTTGTATAAGGCTTGTAAAAATACCTCAGTTGAAAAAATAATATTAAGTTCTACTGGAGGTGCTATATATGGGAATCAGGATGAATTTCCATGTTCTGAAAATTCATCTCTTAATCCGATTTCTCCTTATGGTGTTAGTAAACTAACCACTGAAAAGTACTTAGAAGTATTTGCTGGATTATATGGATATCAATATACAATTCTTAGATATGGAAATGTATATGGACCTCGACAAAATCCATCTGGAGAAGCAGGTGTTATTTCAATTTTTGCAGGACTTTTATTAAAAGGTGATTCAGTAAAAATTTTTGGAGATGGTTCTCAACTTAGGGATTATATATATATATCTGATGTAGTGGATGCTAATTTATTGGCAATGAATGCTCCAAATAAATCGATTTATAATATTTCTTCAAATAAAGCTACTTCAGTCATAGAAATTTTTACACTTATTAAATCTTTAACCAAGTCCACTAATAATCCTGTTTTTATGCCTAGAAGGAAATCTGATGTTGATAAGATTGTGTTAAATAATGCAAAAGCTTTAAAAGAATTGAAATGGATTCCTAAAGTAAGCCTTGAAGATGGTATAGCCAGCACAGTTGATTATTTAAATGAAAATTAAGATAAAGTTTCTATAACTTTAAAAATAGTTTCAGTTAATTTATTAGGATCATGTTTATTATTTGAATGACTACCTAGAAGATCAGCATTTATGACTTTTATGCTATTTATATATTCACATTCTTCATAATATAACTCACTAATTTCTGGAGTATTAGTTATTTTAGTGGAATTACATATGACGTGAGTAATATCAACATTGGTATGCAGCTTAAATTCTTCTATATGTTCCTTTATTGTAAAACCATATGTTTCATTATCATTGGCAATATTAGATATAAATATAATAGGTTTTTGTGTATGATTTACTGCTTCTGCTAAACCTTTAAATAGAAAATTTGTTATAACACTAGTGTAGAGGCTTCCTGGACCAATAATTACAGCATCACATTCATCAATCGCATATTTAGCTAATGGATTAAAAGTGATATTTGTGGGTTCAACCCAGATATCAGTAATTTTTTCAATATTTTTTCCAATTTCTGACTCACCATTCAATATGTGTTTGGATTTAGTTTGCGCTTTCAAAATAGCTTTTGCATTATCCGAAATTGGTATTACTTGACCTTGCACATTTAATAATAAACCTGCTTTAATTATAGCCTCACTGAAGCTATTTTCTTGCTGGTTTAGTGCTGCAATAAGCAAATTCCCCATATTATGATCATATAGATTTGAGTCACTTTTAAATCTGTAATTTAGAGTGGATTTATATTTATCATCTAGGTTAGACAATGCTAGAAGACAGTTTCGAATATCTCCAGGTGGTGCCATTTTATAATCTTTTCTTATACGTCCAGAACTACCTCCGTCATCAGTAATGGCGACAATTGCTGTTATATTCTTAGTTTTATGTTTTAAACCTGAAAGTAGATTTGATAGGCCTGTACCGCCGCCAATAGCCACGATTCTAGTATCTCTCGACATATATGTTCCTATAATTTATCTAAGCATTGCATCACAAATTAATATAGAGGTATCATAAGCTTTATGACAAGTCTTAAAACAACAGTGATAGCGATTGATGGACCCGCAGCGTCTGGTAAGACAAGTGTAGGGAAAATTATAGCTGAAAAACTAAACTTCAATTTTTTAGATACAGGTATAATGTATCGTGCAATAACATATGCAGCATTGGATTCTAGTGTCGATTTTAAGCAAAAAACAACAGTTAGTGAATTTATAGATAATTTAAACTTACAGATAATTTTCGACGACTCGAGAGATCTTAAGATTACATTCAATGATATTGATATTTCCAAATCTTTGCATTCTATAGAGATCGACCAAAATGTTTCATATTATTCATCTTTTAAAGAAATCAGAGATTATCTTGTCGAACAACAAAGAGAGATAGCTAGTTACGATAATACTGTTATGGTTGGGCGTGACATAGGTTCAGTTGTTGTTCCGGATAGTTTGAAAATATTTTTAACAGCATCAATATCTGAGCGTGCAAAACGCCGACATAAAGAATTGGTTGATTCAGGAGTATCTGCTGAATTGAATGAAATTGAATCTGAATTAGAAAGACGTGATGAACTAGATACTAAAAGAAAGGAATCGCCATTAGTTATAGCAAGTGACGCTACAATAGTAGTTAGTGACGGAATGATGCTTGAAGGAGTAGTTAGTTTTATACTAAATAATATTCTAGCGAGAAAATTATGATATATACATTTTTAATTCTTGTGGGAAAAGTTTGTTATAAACTTTTTGCTAAAGTTACCGTGCTTGGAAAACACAATATACCTAAAAAAGGTTCAGTTTTAATTGTTTCTAATCATACAGCCAATTTAGATCCTGCTATGCTAGCAGTTATGTTGCCTAGAACTATAAACTTTGTGGGGAAAACTGAATTATTTAAGAATAAAATGACATCATTTTTTATGAAAGGCTTACATGTTATTCCAATACGAAGGTTTTCATTAGACCGAAAAGGTTTAGTACGTATTTTTGAAGCAATAGAAGATGGTAAGGCAATTGGCTTTTTCCCTGAAGGTACACGTAGCGGTCCTTCAGGTTTAAAAAAAGGGAACCAAGGAGCTGCATATATTGCATCCAAATCTGGTGTATCAGTTATTCCTGTAGGAATATCTGGTACAAGTAAAATTAATTCATACTTTAGATTCCCTTTCCCTTTTACTAAAATCGTGGTAAATATTGGAGAAGCAATCCATATTGAGGAAAATTATGACCTTGAAATGGGTACTGATATAATTATGAATAAAATAGCTGAATTATTACCAGAGTCTCTAAGGGGAGTATACAAAGGTTAAATTATGTGTGGAATTGTTGGATATTTAGGGTACAGAAATGCTCAAGACGTAATCGTTTCTAGTTTACAAAAACTTGAATATCGTGGTTATGATAGTTGCGGATTAGCTATTTTGAACTCCGAAAATAAAATTGAATATATGAAGACTGCTGGGAAAATCAATGATTTAAAAGAAATGTTAATTGAATACAGAATTCCAGGAAATTTTGGTATTGGCCATACTCGTTGGGCAACACATGGCAAACCAGATGATAGAAACGCCCATCCCCATAGTGATGGAGACTCATCAGTATGGATTGTCCATAATGGGATAGTTGAAAATTATCAAGAATTAAAAACTGAACTACAATACAAAGGATATAAATTTAAATCTGAAACTGACAGTGAAATAATAGCGTTTTTGATTTCAGATTTATTAAAACAAGAATATTCCTTTATTGAATCTGTAGAAAAGACTGCACAAATGATAACCGGATCTCATTCAGTTTTAGCCATGGCCGATAAAGATATGCGAAAAGTAATAGGTTTCAGAAAGGGACATGCAGGTGGGTTGGTTGTTGGATATGGAAATGATGAAATGTTTATAGCAAGTGATATGTCAGCAATAGGGGAATATACTAATAAACTGGTATATCTAGAATCTGATCAATTGGTTATCTTGGATGATAACTCCGCTTCATATAAAGACATTGGTGGTGGATATTTTGAACCTGATCATAGCTTTATTGAGGTTCCTGATACTCATTTTAGTAAAGATGACTTTGATCACTATATGATTAAAGAAATAATTGAACAACCAAGAAGTATTTATAACAGTTTAAGCAATAAAATAATATTTAATGATGACAAAATAGAATTCGAAGACTTTATTTTGCCAAATGATTTTACAAAAGATATCAACAGGATAATTTTGACTGGTATGGGTACTAGTCTTTATGCATGTGAAGTTGGGCAATATTTTATTGAAAGCCTAGCAAACATTCCATGTCAAACAGAGGATGCTTCTGAATTAAGATATAAAGATAGTCCAATTGATGAAAATACATTGCTTATTTCGGTTACTCAATCTGGTGAAACTGCAGATACGTTAGGAGCGATGTCTTTATTTCAAACTAAAGGTTGTAAACAAATACTAATTTCGAATTCTGTCGGCTCTGCAGCAAGTAGGATTGCAGATATAGAAATAAATATCAATTCAGGAATTGAAATTGGCGTAGCTAGTACAAAATCATTTACCGGATCAATTTTATCTTTATTATTTCTGGCGATTAAAT
>CEQO01150447.1_pt1 | contig 9853 bp, 10 predicted proteins | sample 531101 | NCBI WGS metagenome assembly CEQO01 (sample SAMEA2621272, study PRJEB7988) | marine metagenome | isolation source: saline water (ENVO:00002010), including
ATGAAAAATGCCCGGATTGAAGATTCACGAATTAAAGGCGATATGATCGACCATCCAACGTTCGGCAACATGAACAGAAGAACAAGCCGAATCATTCAACGCGCAAGGCATGGAAACGTGCATCGAATTGAAACAAACAATACAACGTATCTCATCTACGACGAGCATTTACAGGAAGAAATAAAGGATGACGAACCGTTTTGGGAAGCCTGACATTCATACATTGGCAATTACTTACCTTCGTCAATTCCTAATTCCGAGTTAAAGATACGCTCCAATTCAACAACTCTCTCATTTGATATACCAAGGGTTTTAGCCTGAATTTCCAGCATTTTTCTTTCATCATTTGTGATAATCAAATCTTCCATTGCAACCTTATATGCCTCAACATAGGCTTGTTCTTTGTTTCCGATAAGAACTTCTGATTCTGTAACCTGTGCTTGAATCCTGAACTCGTCATATTGAATCACTCCATCTGCATTAAGATCTATTTCATCAAACAATTCCTGGCGTGATTCTGGAGGAAGTTTGGAAACTTCAGGTGCATTTGAAAATTCATCCAGCGAAAGAACATTGTCCTTGTTTTTATCCATTGAAGTGAATGCCTCTTTGATTTCTCTCTCATCGATAGGGGCATCTCCCGTCGTTGCAAAAACACTCATCATGTTTATTCCGCTTTTACCATATCTTTTAGCTAAATCTCTATTACCTTCACCGAGTTCTAACATTTCGTCATACCAGTGTTCAAGATAGCTCTTTCTTTCTTCTGTAATTCCGTACGCTTTTGCTTGTAAATTTAACATTGAACGTTCTTTTGGAGTGATTATTTTGTCTTTTTTGGCAAGGTAATACATCTCAAGGTAACCTAATTCTTCTTTGGTATGAGATTCTGGTATCAATCTTGACGAAACACTCCCTAAGGCTGAGATTATTGGTCTTCTTAGTGAAATTAGTAATAATCCAATGAATACACCCCCTATCCAGCCCTGGTCGAAAAGTGATTCCATAAGTTCTGTACTGACTAAAAACAGAATTGCTCCAGTTCCTGCAAAGATTGTGGTAGTGAATGTTTTTCGTAGTTGTTCGTCGATTCCAAACATATCATTTTTGATGACTGCATACGTGAAAATAATCCCTTCAAATAAGGCGGCTAAAACGACTGCTGTAGGCATCAAAGGAGGGAGTATAAGTAAGGCTGTTGACAAATCAATCTCAGGGTTAAAGGGACTGATTTCCAGAGTAGGCGGCCCACCAATGATTGAAATCAAACAGAGCAAGATAATTGTGGTTGTAATTTGCAAAACCGTTTTGCCGATAAATCCCAATCGAACAGAGCGTACTTCCCCTAAAAGATTCTTCTCACCCTCCTCTTTCACCCTATTTGTGGAACGTGAAAGGGCAATAGTTGCGACAATTGCGCCTATAAGTGGGAGGAAAAGAAGTATTCTACTTAGTGGCCCTATTACCACATTCGTGAAAGTTAGAGGGTAAATTGATTCATATTCTTCAGGGCATACGGGGTCGAATGGTAATGGATTTCCTGTAGCAGTAGATCCTTGTCCAGGGCCTACGCTTTCACAGTAGATCCAACTAATGTCCCCGATTGATACACTCGTCCCTCCCAAAAAATAACTCACAATAAGAATCGTGCTTAAGCAGAAAATCGGCAACATGTACAAACCATGTAGTTTGAAAAATCCAGAAATTTGCTTTGCCCACTTTTTCTCACTGTAAAAGGTTGCAGCAATCATATACAAGAAGAATAATTGAAGCGACATGGTGTAATACACCACTCTTGCAGGCTTTAGAACACTCAAGAAATCTTCCGGCCATGCATATAACCAAAATAACAGTGACGTGAAACATCTTAATGCTTCAGAGACAAGCATAAATGCCATAAAACGATTTTTTGGTTCCTTAGGATTAGCTTTGAGGATCAAATATGCAAGAAAGATGAGGAACATTCCAGACAATACACTGAAGATAGCAAGAAAATGCCAATATCCAAGATATGAACCGAGTGAGCGAATATAGTAGTCAAGAGGACTTCCCACATCTCCCATGTTTATTTTTTCAAATAGAACATCTATTTTAGGCTAACCTGAATGTAAGAATTCTTATCTACTTTCATACATTCATAATCTGAGTTGAAGAAGTTCTGAAGGGATTGTGTATGTGTAATCAAACGTAGGCCCAATCAAACGGATTGATTCAAGGGGTTCATCGAAAATAACTCGTTCAAATCGAGAATCGATGTTATGCAATGGCATGCTTGCAACGAGTTGTCCATCATTTGTCAACATGATTGCTGTCGTTACGTGAGGTTTTATCGAAGAAAAAGAGAGAACCTTCGTTGAACGTTCGACTTCTCCGAGGTTTTGAAACATCTCTGCAAAGAGATTGCTAATCTTGTCCCAATCAGAGATGTGGTGCTCCATGATTTGAATCAATCCTGTTTGGTTAAAGTTATTCTTATTTCACCTATACTGCGAAACCTAAGAAGCGTATAACCGGCTTTATGAATGCCAATAATCCACTTGGATCATCTCTTCTCTTTGGTATTCACTTTACGATTCTCTAAAATTGCTTTTCTTAGGAGAAATTCAATCTGACTATTTATCGAACGAAAGTCGTCATCTGCCCACTTACGCAGTTCGTCATGGAGTTTGGGATCGATTCGAAGAAGTAACTTTTTCTTTTCCATTCTCACCCGCTCCGAATTTTGATAATCATTTGTAGTAACCCTGCTTTCCGAATCGCCTGTCAATTAAACCAACCTCAGATGTAATAATAACTGTACACTCGAAAAACCATCGACACAAAAGAAAAAAGAGCAATAAGAACCATCACTCCCAAGGTGATATAGTATGATTTAGGGGCTTCATCCTTCGTTTTCCAGCCTCTACCTTTGACATGTACTCCTTTCTTTAGAAACGTGTATATGGCATAGCCCAAGCAAAAGATGAATGCAAAAAGGTTGCCTATGCTTCCCACGATTAATTCAGGAGGTACCATGTTTAATCCATCTCACTGATACAAAGAGCCGGTGTTCACTACAGGCGTAGTGTCGGTTTCGGAGCAAAGAACAACAAGGAGATTACTTACCATTGTAGCTTTCTTGTCCTCATCAAGTTCAATGATTCCTTTGACACTAAGTTGATCTAAAGCGAGTTCGACCATGCCAACAGCACCATCGACGATCTCTCTTCTTGCTGCGACAACTGCACTTGCTTGTTGTCTTCTAAGCATTGCTTGAGCAACTTCTGGAGCATAGGCCAGGTGGCTAATTCGTGCTTCTAATACCTCAATACCTGCTCTGCTTAGCCTTGCTTGAACCGACTCGCGAAGTTCTGTAGCGACAACTTCCTGGTGACTTGAAAGGGCGACTCCACCTTGATCTTTCTCTTCAATAATATCGTAAGGGTACTTCGTTGCCATAGCTCTGAGTGCAGCCTCACTTTGAATTTGAACATAATTTTCATAATCGTCAACTTCGAATAATGCCTCAGCTGCATCAAAGACTCGCCAAACGACGACTGCTGCAATGTCAATTGGATTTGCATTGACATCGTTAACTTTCAGTTTTGCAGATTCAAAATTTCGGATTCTAAAAATAACTTTTGTTTTCTCATAAAGAGGATTTACGAACCAACGAAAACCTTCTGTCTTTGCAGAACCTACATATTTCCCGAAGAATTGAAGCACAGCAGCCTCATTAGGGTTGATGATGACATAGGAATTCCACATCATAAACCATACAACTGCAATGATGAGTTGAAGAAACCCTCCAAGAGCGACTCCTCCTCCACCGAATGTATACAAAACGAAACAAAGGAGGCCGATTACTGGAACGACGATCAAATGAAGAAATAATCCAAGCCAGCCGCTGTGGGATTTGATTTCTATATCTCTAAATTGTATTTCATTCATTGATTTGCTTTGTGCTTCCATGTTTCCACCATTTGTCGCATTGGATACAGTATTATAAAAGTATTGAAATGATATCATTTAGATATATTTAGTTGCAGAGTCATTTCGTCGTAGGCTTGATGCACCACCAACCAGTGGCATGGATATGGCTTCACTTATCCTGATGCGCCACGGCCAGTCCATGTGGAATGCTGCGAACTTGTTTACGGGTTGGGTTGATGTCCCATTAACCCAAACAGGAATCGATGAGGCACTTGCTGGAGGACGTACATTAGCAGATATTCAGATCGATGAAGTCCACACCTCCACGCTCATTCGTGCTCAAATGACAGCAATGCTCGCATTGAGCCAACATAACAGTGGTAAAACTCCAGTCATCCAGTACGTTGACTCTGGAGATAAAATGAGCGAGAATGAAGGAAAGATGGTTGAATGGTCTCAACTTCATCAAGATGCAGATGATTCCAATATACTCCCTGTCTATGTTTCATGGCAATTGAATGAGCGAATGTATGGTGATCTTCAGGGCATGAATAAGCAAGAGACTCGAGATAAATTTGGTGCTGACCAAGTCAAGATTTGGCGTCGCTCTTTTGACACACCTCCACCAAATGGGGAGAGTCTTGAATTAACTGCTGCACGTACAATACCTTATCTCGAAAGCGTTCTCTTACCTGCTCATGATTCAGGAAAGAATCTGTTTGTTGCTGCGCATGGGAATTCTCTTCGAAGCATCATCATGAATCTCGAAGGACTTTCGAAGGAGGAAGTTCTTGGATTGGAAGTTCCAACAGGTGTTCCGATGATCTATGAGCATCAAGATGGTTCATGGAAGCGCATTATGGGATGAAGTGATTTGATGCAACTGTCTTGGAAATTTAATGGATTTCCTGGGCGCGTGCTTTGGGTCGATATGACCAGCAAGGAAGTCCAAACACGAGACATTCCCCATGAATGGCTCTTGGAGAGTATGGGAGGTAAAGGACTTGCAACACGTCTTCTCATCGAATGGGATACGACAGACTACTCTGAGGCGATTTCACTGCTTCATCCAGTTACGAAGAAGATCGATTCATCCCGCCACCCCTCAACGCCACTACTCTTCATAACAGGGCCCTATCAGGCCAGTAAAGTAGGCTCTTCAGGCAGAGCTGTTGTTGTTACACGTTCTCCTCTCACTGATCTCTACATCGATACATACATCGGAGGGAATATTGGACACGTTCTTCGTGAAGCAGGTTGGGATGGAATATTCATTACTGGAGCAAGTGATTCACTGATGCGTTTGGAAATTTTAGATGGATCAGCCGTACTTCATGATGCGGCTGAATTGAAAGGATTGACGACATGGGATGTCGAGAAAAAACTCGACCATCTCGGCGAGTGTCTCTCGATTGGTCCTGCGGGTGAGAACGGAGTACGAATTGCAAGTCCTCTTACAGCAGGTCGAAGAGCAGCTGGACGTGGAGGTACTGGAGCAGCCTTTGGATTCAAAGGACTCAAAGCGGTGACAGTAAAATCCACGACAAAGGAACACATTCGTTACGCAAGCGATGCAAGTCTTACTTCTGCAGTGAAAGTACAGCGTCAAGAGATGGGCCTTAGAAGGCGTTCAGGAGACCCATTCTATTCCTTTGGTACAAGTCGTGGCCCGATATATGCCTCAGAAAATGGGCGAATGCCTACTGCAAATTACAGTTCTACAAATGCGATGATTCCTGAGTTCTCACAACTCAAGGTACGAGGTGGAACTTCAACGGTGGAAGTACGTAGTGAACTGAATGCTCATGAATTGTCTGGAGAGTATTGGCATGAATCATTACCTGATGCTAAACAATCCGCTTGCTGTGCTCCTTGTCCAATTGCCTGTGAGGCTGCAGATCGTCCAACGGTCGACGGAGTGAAACTACGAAAGCGACCAGTTCACGTCGATCGAGTCGATCGTCCAGAATACGAAACGTTAGCAATGCTCGGTGCAAATCTTGGTCTTACAAATTCATTGGATATTATGGATGGAAATGATGCATGTAATCGATTGGGTATTGATACGATTTCAGGTGGTGCAGCCCTATCAATCGTGTGTGAATTAGTTGAGCACAATTGGTTGCCTGAAGATTGGCCAGACTATTTTCATGCACCGTTTGAGTTTGGCCGATACAAGCAAGGAGATGCAGTACCTTGGCAATTTGGAATACCCGAATTACCACCACTCGCTCTTGCAATGCTCGCTCATTCCCAACCAGGTTGCGATGATTTGTTCTCGGTTCTCGCATCCGGTGCAGTTGCCTTCTCTTCCTACGTAGAAGAGATAACTGGCCATCCAGCAACCCGCTTAACAGCTCATTGTAAAGGTCTTGATTTACCTGCATGGGACCCTCGAGGAAAGCGAGGAAATGCAATGGCGTACATGACTGCAAATGTGGGTGCATCTCACATGCGAGCAGGGTACAAAGAACCCACAGGCCTTCCGAATGAATCCGCTTTAGATCTAATGAGCGAACTGATTGAAAGTCAAAATAGCATTGTCATTCGAGACTCAATGATCTTGTGCGCCTTTGCAAAAGGTGCAACGCCAGATTCTGTCATGCTCGATGCTTGGAATGCAATTACAGGCGATACTGCGACATGGGATGATTTGATGCAAAGAGCATCGAACCAATGGAATCTTGCTCGAACTTGGAATGTTGAGCATTGGAATCGAATTGGTGTTAGACCACGAGATGCAGACCTGCTCTCATGGCGACTTCGCAACGAACCAATTCCTGCTGGTATCGCTGCTGGGATGGTTTCCTTCGTTGATGAGGATGATGAAAAAGCATGTTTGAACCAATACTACTCGTTAAGAGGGTGGAGTTCAAACGGAATTCCGTAGAGGGCTCTTGATGAATGCATTAACAAAGGCATTAGCGGGGGTTTTTCTTCTCCTTTCCCCGTGGTTTTTGGTTCAAGTATTTATCCTCGTAGTAGCTCCAGATGAAGCCATAGAAGAGATGCCAATCTGTTCTGATTCAAGTTCAAATTGTGCTCATCTCGGTGGAGGCGAATATCACAGAATGGAAGTCACGACCGTTGTCTTCGAAGGGCAGTCTCTTGAAGCAACGAAATCACTCGCCCTCGACTACATCGAAGAACAGGATGGAGATGTTCTCTTCGAGTCAGAAAGTGAGAGTGAATATTTTGTTCACTTTGTTGAACATACTCCGTTTTGGCTCTTCCCTGACGACGTATTCCTGTCGATTACGGTGGAAGACGACAATTCATCACGAATAGAACTTCATTCTGAATCCAGACTAGGTTATGGAGATCTTGGAGTCAATCCAGAGCGACTGGAATTGTTTTACGAAGCATTAGCATCTGATTGAATATTCTCGTCCCATCCATAGGGATATCCACTTTCATCGATGAGAATTACATTGACTCCTAATCCTGATTTATGGAATGCAATCAATTGAATGTCATGGATTGAATGGCCTGTTGGAGCAACACCCAAGACAGGTAGTTCCTTGCGACTGAACCAGGATGATTTTGCCTTAGGAGCATGTTCATTTCCTAAACTTCTGATCGTTCCATCCACATCATCAAACCATGGTAGAGGTCCTTCTGGTGAAAATCGAAGGCCAAGAATCATATCGACACCTGTTGTTTCTTGAGCAGCATCCGTATCGGCTCCACTTGGGATTGCAGGAGCATTTGGGTGAGTGTGCAACCAATGCGTAAAACGTCCAGCTCTAGAGCCGCGCTGTCCTGAAAATAAATCATCTGTCCATTCTTCTGGTAAATGATGAACTGAATAGGAATCCCCTCGATTGACAACATGAGCTTCTTTGATGACATAGCCTTGGCCTCCAAAGAGATTTGACACATGTTCATCTCCTTCAAATGCATTCTGAACTTCATCGATGTGTTTACGATCAGGATTGACATCTAAGCCAACAAGAATCTCATCAGGTAAAGCCTGCAAAGCCCAAACGACAAGATCTCGAAATAAGGGGCCTGTTAGGTGAAGTTGTGCGGCATAGGAATGCCTCATCGTATAGGATTCAGCGTTGTATGAACGCATCGCCTCCACTAACCATGCCTCGACCACGTACGTCCGACGCATCGGTGATTCATCAATGAACTGCAATAAAGCACAATCTTTGAAAGCCCCTCGGCACAAGCAAGTGTCATGGCCAAGAAGAAACGAGGGGGATTTGGAAGATTTCTCGGCGCTCTTACTGGGACTCCATATGAGCGCCTTCTCAAGCAAGTTGAGAAACTCATGTCCGAGCACGAGGGCGATGACAAGAAACTTGGTCGTGCGCTCAACAAACTGGTCGATGTTGTAGGTACTGCCTACGAAGATGAAGAGATTGACGAAGATGAGCATGACCTCGTCATCGAAGCGATTGAAGAAGCAGATCCGAAAGGACGCACTTTCCCTAAATTCGCTGAAGAGGATTCATTCTATGCAGGTGATACGCCAGATTCACCAGACCTGAACCTAGGGAAAAGAAAGAATCTTGATGATTTGATGTCTTCATCTGGTAAGGAATTTACAGGCAGTTTTGGGCGTGATGAATTTGAAGAATTCAAGGCTCGAATGACCGATGATTTCTATGCTGAATCAGATGAAGCGATCGAAGCAGGAGATCACCAAGCTGAAATTCGCACCGAAAATCGTGTTTTTACCGATGAAGAAGATGAACTGCAAAACGTCAAAGCAATGATTTCCAGTGAATCAGGACTCGCTGACCCAACTGCTGTTGAAGAAGAGGAATACGATGATGAAGAGGATGAAAATTACTCCATCGACGAGAATGGAACCGAATGGTTCGAAGATGATGATGGCTATTGGTGGTATCGAGAAGAGGGCCAAGACGATTGGCAACCTTACGAAGAAGACGAAGATTGATTCTATCATGCAGGAATTGGTTGTTGCTCCCACCAAGCAGGAGCAAGGAACCAAGCATCATCATTGACAGGTCGGTCGATTAGTGGAAGGCCAATCATTCCTCCATCAACGGATAATCCTCCAAGTGGATTTGTTGCACAAGGGCCTGGAAGGTAATCCTCACCAGCTTCTGTAAGTTCGATTCGCAGAGAATGTCCTGCGGGGACGATAACATCCATCGGATTGAATTCCATCAACATCGTATATCCTGAAAACGGTGCTGCAGGTTTCGCGTCAAATCCTCCATCTCGATAGCGAACATCCATGGTCGCATGACCAAGTCGAAGATTCGTTGTATCATCGTACATGGTGGCAAAAATTTGACCACCATTGCATGCTTGTGTTGAAACGTCAACGTGCAATGTTGGAAGTCCAGAGATGTGTAATGCATCTTCGTATTGCGGACTTGTCAGTGTGACTGAACCGCCTAATCCATTGACGACTCCATCACCTAACCATTCAGTTCCGATTTCTTGCATGAGCCATGTCATGTCTTCTGGAGGCCATGTTTCTTCAACGTGCCATTGGCCATCATTTGTTTGAATTTGCACCATCGGCTCTGGTTCATCACCGATGTCTTTCAGATAATATTGGAACCATCCAAACAATTCAACAGCCCAATCCATTCGACTCATGTTTGGATAGGCCTCTCCACCGTATCCTGTACCGAGTTCACTGTGGCGATCTGGTTGATCAGGATAATTGTGAGCCCATTGCCCAGCAATCGCTCTCGCATTGATTCCAGCATCTCGCATTAACTGATAGGTTGGGAATGCGTGATATGGATCGACGTTCCAATCCTGCAAGCCCCAGACAAGGTAGACACTGCCGCGATAATTTTCCAGAACATCGGGTAAGTGGCGCCTCTCATCCCAATAATCGTTCCAGTCTCCACCACCAAATTCAGCCCATGCATAGGTTGTCCATGGATTGAGAGGCCCTACCAAGTCATCAGAACACACCCGCAAATCATCTGTTGTCAAATCTGTC
>CEQO01046465.1_pt1 | contig 9838 bp, 9 predicted proteins | sample 531101 | NCBI WGS metagenome assembly CEQO01 (sample SAMEA2621272, study PRJEB7988) | marine metagenome | isolation source: saline water (ENVO:00002010), including
GCTACTCTGAAAAGCAAACGATTGTATAAGCAGCCGTTTATATTAGAGCAATTAGGCCTCCTACACTCGTACCGTTTCCAGATCAAGCACTGCGTCTAGTCGAGGAAACTGCGAAGTTTCTTCGAGCGGAACGGTTGTTGTAGCTTTTGGACAGCCTTGGATTCGATCTGCCGAACACGTTCCCGGGTTACCTGGAAAATGCGGCCAACCTCTTCTAACGTGTAGTTATAACCGTCCAGCAAGCCAAACCTTAGCTTGAGGATTTCACGTTCGCGATAATTCAATGCTTCCATGGCTTCCTTCAAGTGATGCTTGAGAGCATCGTGATTAGTTTCGCGAAGTGGATCGGCTTCACTCGTATCTTTTAGAAAATCACCAAAATCATTATCGTCGTTATCACTGACAGGCTGATCTAGGGAGAGTGGATTCCTCAGCATCCGCAAGATGCAACGCGTGTCATCAATTGATACACCGGATGCTTCTGATACTTCTTCAGGAGTTGGCTGGCGGCCAAATTCCTGAACAAGATGCTGAGTCATGTTTCGCAATTTCGTCATGGTATCTACCATGTGGACAGGCACACGAATCGTACGACTTTGATCAGCCACTGCACGCGTGATAGCCTGACGAATCCACCAGGTTGCATACGTTGAAAACTTGTAACCTCGCTGATATTCAAACTTCTCAACGGCTCTCATCAATCCGGTGTTGCCTTCCTGTATTAGATCCAGGAACGTCAAACCGCGATTCCGATATTTCTTGGCAATTGAAACGACCAGACGTAAATTGCCGGCGGCCAGATGTCGTTTTGCCGCATCGTAGTCTTTTTGCAATTTGATGGTTGTTTCTACTCGTCGCTTGAGCGTTGCGGGACTTTCCTGCACACTGCTCATCATGGTAAATAATTCCTGACGAAGCTCTTTCTCGTCATACCATTCTGGTGCTTCGCCCTCTGCAATTTCAGTTAACTGTTGCTTGATAACCTGCATGCGGGTGTTGATTTTTTCCAACTGCTTAAACAAAGGCTGGATCTTATTGAGTCGTAGGTCAAGTTCCTCAATCAGGCGAACTGCTCGGTTTCGGCGTATAACTAATAGGCGCCACGCTTCTGCCTTCTTAGCCTTAGTGCTCTTGCGACTGATCGCCTGACGATAATTCTCTCGATTTTCTAACGAAAGCTGTCTCAGCGTTTCCAGATTTGGACCAATGCGCATAAGCAGCCGCTCTTTTTGTACTGCATCCGTTACGCTTACTTCTATCGTACGATCCAGACGAAGTTCCCCTTTGTATACTCGAGTCAAAATATCAATTGACCCGTTGAGGATATAGTCGCCGGAAAGCAGCAATTGACGATATTTGTCCCGTGTTGCTTCGATTCTTTTCGCAGCATCAATCTCCTCTTCACGTGTAAGAAGCGGCGTCTGCCCCATTTGCATTAGGTACATACGAATGGGATCACCAGTGATATTGGATGGATCGCGTGATTCACGCTCTACGGCTTTATCCAGATCCGGTGTTTCCGTAGCGGTTGTAGCTTCTCCGCTCGAATTAATACCTGTCAGTACTTTTTTACGACTCTTGATAGATGTCTTAACCATGGAAATTCTGCACTCAAACGGGGGTTTGGGGACGATTGGACACTACAAACATAGGTCACGACTTTTGCGGGGCGGGAAATCTACGGTAGATTTTTGCAAAAATCTGTGGAATAGCCGGCTGCTCCTTCATTTATAGGGTTTTTGGGTGGTTTCATCCTTTCTTATTCATGTAATCTCCTTTGGTTATAGGTATTATGCCATCATGCCTATACATGACACTTGGGATATATATGACCTCAAATAAAATAAGGCTCCGGTTTGGTTTAATACGGGAATAGAGTCGAGTGACCACCATATTTATCCTGTTTCTCGTGATTACTGCGATCGTTCTCGAGATCGACTACTGGTTTTTACGTTCTGATGGTGAATCAAAAGACCTTTATAGAAGGATGTGGATTCTGCATCCTGTAAATGCCTTCCTCATCCTGATGCCCGTGTACTTTGGTTACGCGATTGCATCACCTTTAGTTCTCACTATCAGTCTGAAAACCGGGCTAAGAATCCGTTGGATTCATTCAATTCTGCTCGCTGTTTGCATATCAGCGATTTGTATAGGGACGGTATTTCTTTTGCTGTCTTATCTCGGTTCGATTGGCTATCCTGAAAGTACAAGTATTCACTCACTTATGTAATGGGCGACTTTGTCATATTTCTGGCAGCCATTTTGCACCTGTTAGCTCCCTCATGAAGAGACAAAACGCGTGACACTACCACCCTATCTTGGAACCTTTGCCGGATCCGCCGGTGCTTGGGATGACTTAACTGCAAGTGTGCCAACTATCGTCGCAATGGCACAACTCTGCGCTAACCGTCTCATCGATCCACCCGAGTCCCTGCCCGAACTTGGGGATCAAGCCAGGGCTATACTTGTCTCAGCTCAGGATCAGGGCATCATTGAGATAAAAGGTAATAACAGTGAATTCGAATCATCCAGACGCATGATTGCTGTTTATGTCGAGATCGACAGCAACACACAGCTGATGTTTCGGGGTAAGACGCCTGAGATTACGATTCACTTCCTCGATGCATTTCGAGAATTGTGTTCTTCAGGCATCATCATTCACCATTTGGGTGGTGAATTTTCACTTAATACGGCCGGATACGAACTGGCCCGCAGTATCGATAAGAACGACATTTCAGAAATTCTCGACCAGGCAACTCTCGTACAGTAATTGAATTACATGCAACTGGACTGCCGTTAGGCCGGATGGATGGTAGCGTCGCCCGGCGAAGCGCAGCGACGACGGGCGACGAGAGCTATTCAATAAGTTCTTCAACATCGCGAGATGCAACCACCCACATTCGCTGCATCATGTCTTGTGCATCCACCTCTTCATAGTTGTTTATCACACCAACAACACCATTTAGCGGATTCTTTGAATCTTGGCTCTGTTCTACTTCTGATATGAATGCACCAAGATCTTCGGATAGCTCATTTGCGTAATCCATGTGCATTTCACCGCGGGCTATTTCCACAACCTTTTCCGGCCAGATTCTATTATCAACCAGACCGGGCGATACCCATTCGACTAATGCAGTTTCCACGCCGCCGGCGTGCTGATCACCACGTTCGCCGGCAAACTGTATAAGTGGTTCGTGTAACCACCTAAATCGATAGTGATCACAACTACTAATTCGTAGGCCTTCCTGGATCGCATTTCTATGCACGATCGATCCGTGGACGTCGACGACGTAAATACCATATGGATTTAACCACTTCATAATGGCATCCGTAAAATGGGCAACGTACTGTACCAGCAAGCCCGGTGTAATATCGATGCTCATTCCAAACGGCAATCCCCAGGTTAAATGACCGTACTCTACTGGTGGCGCAATATAGATCTGGGGATACCGCAACCGCATTTGATCCAACACGGCGTAACTCTGAATTGTGTCAGTAGCTAGAGGTAAATGTGGACCATGTTCCTCCACCGCTGTGTCGACGCTAAAACAAACAACGCGGCCAGTACACGGGGCTTCATGCTCCTTCACTGGCATCTCGACAACAACCAGATCCGACTCCAATGCTCCACGGGCACGCGTACCTTCGTAGTATGGGAAACACTGACCGATTCGCTCGATAAGACTGCGTTTGAGATCCGGCGTAAGCGCTTCGTGATACAACGGCGGCAATACGAGTGGGCCAAGTTCGGCGAGTGACTCAACAGGTGTTCCAAGTGAGCAAATTGGAAGCACCGGACACTGATATTTGATTCTCGACTGCAATTCCGGCAGCGTATAACTCGTCAGGAACGGGCCTTCGTTTACCTGTTGCGGCAAGAGTTGTTGCCATTGTTCCATGACTTGTGCCTTGTGTTGATTCGTCCGCTTGTCAGCTATAACCGCTACAGATACGTTGAAGGGACGATTTTAGCTCATTTTTCCAATACGTGCATTAGATTCACGATGGGTGACTTGCGATAAGATCATAGCCGTATCAACCAAAGAATAATGACCAAACCAAATGGGTCGATGACATGTTTGAAGCAATGGAAATGGCACCACCTGACGCCATTTTGGGATTAACCGAAGCATTTAAGAATGATCCGAATCCCGAGAAAATCAGCCTTAGCGTTGGTGTATATAAGAATGACACCGGAACAACACCAATTCTTGAATGTGTTAAACAAGCTGAATCTAGAATCATTGAGAACGAAAATAGTAAGTCGTATCTTGGAATTGACGGTCTTGCCGAGTATGGTGCACTCGTTAGAACTCTTATCTTTGGCAAGGATATAGGCGGTCGCGCCGTAACATTGCAAACTCCTGGTGGAACCGGCGCATTACGCGTATCTGGTGACTTTTTGAAACATAAGGTTGGAGCATCGACGATTTGGCTAAGCAATCCAACTTGGGCAAATCATGGTGGCGTTTTCAATGCTGCAGGTTTAAACACAGAAACATACACATACCTGAATGAATCACGCACAGGTCTCGACTTTCAGGGGCTATTAGACTCGATCAATCAGATTCCTGGCGGTGATGTAATCTGTTTGCACGCATGTTGCCACAATCCAACTGGTGTAGACCCCACTGCTGAACAATGGGAGCAAGTTGCTGCTCTATGTAATGAACGCAGTATTCTTCCGCTGGTTGACTTTGCATATCAGGGATTTGGAAACGGTATTTCAGAAGATGCCGCCGCTTTAATTCCATTTCGGCAGGGTGGCAAAGAGTTCATCGTCTGCAGTTCATTCTCCAAGAACTTTGGTTTGTATGGGGAACGCATTGGTGCTTTGACAGTTGTTTCAGAAGACGACAACACCGCTGCTGTAACCCTAAGTCATGCAAAGCGCGCCGTGAGGACAAATTACAGCAATCCACCTAAACATGGTGGAGCTATTGTTTCGACCGTATTAAGTGACGAACAACTTCGCTCGCAATGGGAATCCGAAGTCGCTCAAATGCGAAACCGCATAAATGATATGCGGGATAAGTTTGTAAATGCGATGCAGCAACGCAATGCACCGGTTGACTTCGGGTTCATTCAATCACAGCGCGGGATGTTCAGCTTCTCTGGATTAAACAAAGAGCAAGTTGATACCCTTAGAAATGACCACTCGATTTATATCGTAGGCAGCGGACGAATCAATATTGCTGGCCTAACAGATGAAAACCTCGAGCGATTCTGTGACTGCGTAATGCAGGTCCTGTAAGTCCATCAGACCAATTTTCAAACACTTCGGGATTGTCATCTGATAGACTGAACTCAACCGATCAATTACTACGTGTTTACTCAACTGGGAGATCCCTAAATGACATTGATGAAGTGGATGGCAGCCTTGCTACTGCCCATGTTCGTCGCAAGCCAGGCGCTTGCCGATGACACACCTGCTGCCCTCAAGTTCAAAATGAAGAACATTGATGGCAAGGAAGTTGACTTATCCAAATATAAAGGTCGAGTGTTACTTGTTGTTAACCTCGCCAGTAAGTGAGGCCTTACCCCCCAATACCTGCAGTTGCAGGCACTTCACGATAAGTACAATAAAAAAGGTCTTTCCGTCATGGGATTTCCCTGCAATCAATTTGGAAAGCAGGAACCTGGCACAAATCTTGAAATCAAAGCATTTTGCACGCAACGGTATGACGTGACGTTTGATATGTTTGCAAAGATTGATGTCAACGGTGAGACAGCTTGTGGACTCTACAAGCACTTGACCGCTCTAGAAACACCTCCAAAGGGTGCCGGTAAAGTGAGCTGGAATTTCGAAAAATTCGTCATCGGTAAAGATGGCAAGGTTGTTGCTCGCTTTGAGCCACGTACCAAGCCGGATGCTCCGGAAGTACTCAAGGCAATCGAAGCTGCGTTGGCAAAATAGTCTTTAACGCATTGAGATTACTTAAGACGGGTAGTAAGACTGTTTAAGTTTTACTACCCGTTTTTTTTGCGCCTTTTCATACAGATGGGAGCTTAGCATTTGCCATTCTCGTCAAACGTGCAAACAACTCCACTATGGCACTGTGTTTGAAGTCCCTTCAAGCTGATTGATGGCACGATTTAGAACTCGGACTACATATTTGCCATTGGCGTATAAGTCTGGCCTTGGTTTCAAGGCAGCTTTCATTTCTGCTAGTACAGGGATCGCCTGGTCATCGACCTCATCAAGTACGATCGCGGCATGCAGTCGCTCCCACTGAGCTCCAATAGTTAACACTTCCGTTAAACACTCCAATGCAGCGGAAGGCTTACTCATCCGACATAGCGCTCGGGATGCAGCAACTCGCACTACCACTGATGAGTCGTCGAGCATAGATATCAGTTTTGACTGAGTTGTGGATGCCTTCATACCGATCGTACCGAGGCCTGTTGCCCCCCAAAATCGCACGGCAGGATCTTTGTCATCAAGCGCCGCGACCAGATCGGGGATAGCGTCCGGGCCGCTGGATGCTGCCAAGGCCACCGTTGCCACTCGTTTGGCGAGCGTAGGGTCGTCTGAAGATCTGAGGATTGAGTATTGGTCACCTAATTTTTCTTGCTTTTCAATCAGAATAGGCTCAGCAATCAGGCCAAGATCCCCCGACTCGACAACCCACTGCTGGTGGACCGTGCGCATGTTTCTCAGGATATCCCTGTAGATTGGATTCGCGGCCAGGTTGTTTAACTCATGTGGGTCAACATCAGTGTCATACAACTCTTCTACAGGCTTAATGTCAGCAAAGTACTTTGCGGGGATCGCTGCGAGATTACCACTTTCAAAAAGTGTTCGCAGTTCTTTCATCGTTGCGCCTTTTTCCGGCGTGTTCATGTACTGATAGTACGTCTTGAGCGGTTCGTAATTTCGAATGTATTTGAACTGCTTGTCGCGAACCATTCGAATGATGTCATACCTCTCATCCATCCGATCTCGGGCACCATAAACATACTTGCGTTTAGTAGTCAGGTCGTCACCCAGAAAAGCCCGGCCCTGTATGTGATTCGGGATGTCTATTCCTGCCAGATTCAAGACCGTTGGTCCGAAATCGATGGAGCTAATCAATTCATCAGTCGTTGACCCGCTTTCGCCCTGCCCACTGGATCTCATTGCTTCGGGAATGCGTACAACTAATGGCACGTGGGTTCCAGAGTCGTAAAGCCAACGCTTGGCTCGTGGCAAGCCGATGCCATGATCTGACCAAAAGAAAATGATCGTGTTCTCATAGAGCCCATCTTCCTTTAGTTGTTTAACTAGATTCCCCGCCCAATAATCCATCGCTGTAATGAGCTCGTAGTTTCGCTTCCAGTCTTCGCGGCATATTTCAGTGTCTGGATAGTAAGGAGGAAATGTAGTGAGCTTGGATGCAATTTGCCTCTGATCAGCATTGAGAACCTTGGTCACCGACTCGTATTTAGACTTGGAAGCAATTCCACTTTCGTGACAGCCGGTGAAATTGAATACAGCAAAAAATGGCTGGTTCTTGTCTGGGCGGTTTCTCCAGTGTGCTTTGGAACTGGATGCATCCCAAGTCGTCTTAGGATGTGAAAACTGATAATCCGTCTTCGAATTGTTCGTACAGTAATAACCAAGTTCTCGCAGATAGATCGGAAAAGGCTTGATCAATGAGGGTAATTTGGCAACGCATCGCATGTGATGCGTACCAAGAGTCGTTTGATACATGCCTGTAATGATGCCGGATCGACATGGTGCACATACACCAGCGGTCGTAAAGCAGTTCGTGTATCTGACACCTTCTTTGGCCAACTGGTCAATGTTGGGAGTAATAGCATGTGGATCTCCGAAACAACTGATGTGGGGACTAATGTCTTCACAAGAAATCCAGAGAATATTTGGTAGATTTGCTGGTTCTGCACCGGTTGCTTGGGAGTTGCCCCAACACAGAGAAAACACACTCAGAATAGCCAGTATTAGTGTCTTAGCAGTGTTCATGTTCGGATAATCTCCACCACTATGGGGTACTACAGAGAGTAATAAACTAAGGACGATAATATTGAATAGATGGCGGCTTCCATGAGATAATAAACGCCAGTCAATAGTATGTAATAATCCACGCTCGATTTGTTATCAGGCAGACCAATTATGAAAAGTCTCGATAGGCGAGATCTGCTTCATGTAGGATGTTCGACTCTGTTCGGACTAACACTTCCGCGCATTATGAGCGCTGCGACCAATGCGTCTAATGGCGCTAAACCGAAGTCAGTGATCCTGGTTCTACAATCCGGCGGTTGCCCCCAAATGGATTCGTTTGACCCAAAGCCTGATGGTCCAAGTGAAACGAAGGGTGAATTTGGTGCAATACAAACCAAGACGCCTGGCATGCTGTTTTCAGATCAGCTTCCTCATTTAGCAAAAGTCTCCGATAAGTTTGCCATCGTTCGAACAATGGCACACGGGGATAACCGGCATCTTTCGGCAACTCACCATGCATTAACAGGCGTGGCGCAGGTCTTCCGGGGTAATGCTAACGAAGACAAGGAACTATCTAGGCTTGATCGACCAAGTTACGGTAGCGCGCTTGAATATTTGCGTCCGTCCGTCAACGGCCTACCTAGTCAGGTAACTGCTCCACTGCCATTAATTGAGGGTCCACTAACGTGGCCTGGTCAACATAGCGGATTTCTGGGTCCAAAATTCGATCCATGGATTATCAACTCTGATCCAAGCACCGATGAATTCAAGGTCGACGGCGTACAGCTGATTGATGGAATGACGACCAGTCGACTGAAAAACCGTAAGGGTCTGTTGGAAGACTTGAATTCTCAAAAACGTTCGTTAGATCGGCTTGCTCGTAAACAACAATTCACCAGCCAACAGGACGTGGCTTTCAATTTACTCACATCGGGCAAGCTCACCGGGGCATGTGACATCCACGCAGAATCCGATGAACTGCGTGACCGATATGGCCGGAATAAATATGGCCAGACGCTCTTGCTCGCCCGCCGTATGGTTGAAAATGGCGTACCCTTTGTACAAGCCAACATGGGGCATGTTCAAAGTTGGGATACACATGCGGAGAATTTTCCAAGACTCAAAGGACATCTGCTTCCTGGTGTCGATCAGGGAGTTAGCGCCTTAATCACAGACTTGGAAGAACGTGGACTCATCGATGATGTGCTCATCGTTGTCGTGGGAGAATTCGGTCGTTCTCCGAGAATCTCCACGCTGCCAAATGCGACCGTCCCTGGTCGTGACCACTGGGCATATGTTTACAGTGCTTTATTTGCCGGTGGTGGTGTTCGCGGTGGGCAGGTTATTGGTAAATCCGATCATCAAGGCGGTCACCCAACCACCACTCCGTATTCACCGGATGATATGGGCGCAACGATTTACAATACCTTAGGAATAAACCCACACGCTGAGATTATTGATCATCAGGATCGCCCAATGCGACTTAGCGAAGGCAACGTAATGGATGTTCTCTACACAGGCTAACTGCTTTTGAAACAGTATTTTATTGCTTTATGAATTTCCGTATCGCATGAAATTATGTCAATGACTTATGATACGGCTGCATCATCTGTCTCTAAAGTTTACTGCCGGGAATAAATTATGACGATTACACTTACCTGCCCAAGTTGTGGAAAAGAATGGCGCTTTAATGATGATATGGGCGGAAAACAGGGCACATGTAGCTGCGGAGCTGTCATAGATATACCAGTAGCTTCGGCACCATCACCTTTCCAGAATATCTCAGCTGAGCCACCTATGGGTCAGCCACCTGCCGCGCAAATGCCACCGGTGGGACAACCACCTGCCGCGCAAATGCCACCGGTGGGACAACCACCTGCCCCGCAAATGCCACCG
>CEQO01082244.1_pt1 | contig 9820 bp, 10 predicted proteins | sample 531101 | NCBI WGS metagenome assembly CEQO01 (sample SAMEA2621272, study PRJEB7988) | marine metagenome | isolation source: saline water (ENVO:00002010), including
GGTGAATATCAAAAAGGGAAATACAGGTTTTCTGGCGAGAGATCGGAACCCAAGTCGATCGGGCAGTTAACCGGCAGTCAAGCAAGAAAGAGAGATCCGATCAAGGAATCAGCACGGTGCAACCTGTCGTGCGTCGTCCCTCAAGTTCTGTATGTGCCTTCACCACATCGGCCAGCGCAAACCGCTGGTTGATTTGAATTTTCACAGCACCACTTGCCACCACGCCAAACATTTCAGCCGCACTTTCCAGCATTTCAGCCTTGTCTACTGTAAACGATGCCACGGTTGGGCGGGTCAGCACCAATGAGCCACGCTCGGCCAGCCACTGCAATGGAACCGGGTCAACCTTACCGCTGGCATTGCCAAAGCTGATCATCATGCCACGCGGTTTCAGGCAATTCAGAGAGTCGACAAAAGTGGCTTTGCCCACGCTGTCATAAACCACGGGAACACCTTTCCCATCGGTCAATTCCTTAACGCGCTCTACAATATTTTCTTCGCTTGTAATGATTACTTCGGCGCAACCATTGGCTTTGGCCAACTCTGCTTTTTCTCGTGTTGACACAGTACCAATCACCCGCACACCCAGCGATTTTGCCCATTGCGTGGCGATGGTGCCTACGCCACCGGCTGCAGCGTGAAACAAAATGGTGTCGCCTGCCTGCACCTTGTACACGCGGCGCAGCAGGTATTGCGCGGTGAAGCCTTTCAGCATCATCGCGGCGGCTGTTTCAAAATCAATGCTGTCCGGAATTTTCACCAGCGGGTGTGCCGGCATATTTCGCACGGTGGCATACGAGCCTACAGGGCCAGAGCCATAGGCCACGCGGTCGCCCACTTTCAGGTCAGTTACGTCTTCTCCAACTGCGCGCACAATGCCTGCACCTTCGGTGCCGGGGCAGCAGGGCAGGGGTTGTGGGTAAACGCCAGTGCGCCAATACACTTCGATGTAATTCAGGCCAATCGCTTTGTGTTCAACCTGTACTTCACCGGCTTTGGGCGGGCCGACTTCGATGTCTTCCATTGTCAACACATCGGGTGCACCGGGGTTGTAAAAGCGAACAATTTTTGCGGGGGTAGTACTCATGTGATAGCTCCTTCTTTTGCTTCTTTTTTCATGCTCAGCAGGGCCACACCTGCAATTACAAGTGCAGTTCCAGCAGCATGCCAAACGGTAAATGGTTCTTCTAATATCCATGTGCCCAACGCAATCGTGGCGATGGGGCCAATCATGCCCAGTTGCGACACGCGCGGTGCGCCGATCAAGCTGATGGCAGTCATTACGGCGAATACTGGTACAAAGGTGCAAAACACCGCATTCACCAAAGACCAACCCCAAACGGGCAAAGGTTGTTCAACAATAATGCTCAACGGCTGCTGCAAGTTGATTTGTATCAAAATGGCTGCAGCCGAAACCAGGGTGGCCATGGCGGTAACGCGTATGGTGCCCAGTCGCTTGAGCAACCGCTCGCCCACAATCAGGTAACTGGCGTAACAAATGGCGGACACAAAAACCAGCACTACGCCCAAGGCCGTGTTGTCGCCCACCAGCACGGTTTCATGGCCATACACCACAGCCAGACCCACATAGCTCAGTGCCATGCACATGATTTGCCAAGGTTGGGGCCACTGGTGTTTGATCATGCAGGCGATCAAGAGCACGATGGACGGATATGTGAACAGGATCAGCCGTTCAAGCCCGGCAGTGATGTATTGCAAGCCCATGAAGTCGAACAGGCTGGCCAGGTAGTAACCGAGCAAACCGGCCAGGGCCACCAAGCCGTAGTCTTTGGCTGTCATTTTCACCGCATTTTTTTCTCGCAGTACGGTGAATATGAGTGCACCCAGAAACAGGGGGAGTGACAACAGCATGCGCATGGCCAACAGGGTGGAAGCATCGACCGGGTAGGCATACGCCAGCTTCACGACAATGGCTTTGCCAGAAAAAAAGATGGCGCCCAAGAGCGCCAAACCCACGCCCCAAGTCGTGGGTGATCGTTCCAGTAAAGCGCGCGTTCGGCTCAAGGCTGGCGCGCGCTTTTACAAACGTTTGATGAGGCTCGAGGTGTCCCAGCGCTGGCCGCCCATGCCCTGTACCTCGGCATAAAACTGGTCAACCAGTGCGGTCACTGGAAGCTGAGAACCATTGCGGCGTGCTTCTTCAAGCACCAGGCTCAAGTCTTTGCGCATCCAGTCCACTGCGAAACCGAAATCGAATTTGCCCTCCACCATGGTTTTGCCACGGTTGTCCATTTGCCAGCTTTGTGCGGCGCCTTTGCCAATCACTTCAAGCGCTTTGCTGACATCCAGCCCGGCGTTCATGCCAAACTTCAATGCCTCTGACAAACCCTGCAGCAGACCTGCGATACACACCTGGTTGACCATTTTTGTCAACTGACCGCTGCCCGATTCACCCATCAAGGTCACTGCTTTGGCAAATGCGGCAATCACGTCTTTCGACTGTTCAAAGTCTGCGTGAGTTCCGCCACACATCACAGTCAGTTGTCCGTTTTCGGCACCCGCTTGGCCGCCTGACACTGGCGCGTCAATAAAACCAAAGCCCGCATCTTTGGCATGCTCGAACAGTTCGCGCGCAATTTTCGCGCTGGCGGTGGTGTGATCAATGAACACTGCGCCTGGCTTCATGCCATGGAATGCACCATTGATTCCAGTGCAAATTTGGCGCAAATCGTCGTCGTTGCCCACACAGGCGAATACGAAGTCCTGGCCAGTGGCCGCCTGTTCGGGCGTGCTTGCCATTTTGCCGCCGTGTTGGGCCACCCACTTTTCCGCTTTGGCCGAGCTTCGGTTGTACACCGTGACTTCATGGCCGGCTTTCACCAAATGACCTGCCATGGGGTATCCCATAACGCCCAAACCCAGAAAAGCAACTTTGAAACCCATATTAACCACCTGAAAAAGTTTTAGTTCTTGATTGAACTGTATCGGAATAGAACGGGTATTGCGCTTCGGATCATCCCTAGGTTTTGCGATTTGATAGGATCGAGGCTTGTTGCATTTTTGCGTGGTTAATCTATGAAAATCTGGGTCGACGCCGACGCCTGCCCCGTTGCCGTGAAGGAAATCATTTTTCGCGCGGCCGACCGAACCGGCATTGAAACCACATTGGTGGCCAATCAGTACATTCGCACGCCACCCTCAAGATTCATCAAGCTGTTGCAGGTGCCGCGTGGTTTTGATGAGGCCGATGATGAAATTGTGCGGCGTGTTGAGGCGGGAAATTTGGTGATTACCAGCGACATTCCACTGGCTGCGCAATTGGTGGACAAGGGAGCGCAGGTGCTAAGCCCGCGCGGAGAGATGTTTACGGCAGAGAATATCAAAGCCCTGCACACCATGCGCGATTTCATGGACACCATGCGGGCCAGTGGGATCGATACAGGCGGCCCGCCCGCCTACAGCCAGGCGGACCGAAAAACTTTCGCGAGTCAGTTCGACAGAATTATCGCGAAGTTTCCCAAGGTTGTTTAGCCTTTTTCGACTGTCACTTCACTGATCACGATCACCGGGCTGGCATTGGTGTAGTTGGGAATGTCTGCCATAATTTCTTTCGCATGCGGGCCGAAAGCCGCCTGAAATGCCTCGACTGAATCCACCAGCAAATGCCCCATGGCCACAAACGCGGGTGCATCGCCTGCGCCACCAGCCAGGCCTTTGTCAACGGTGTAGTGGTGCAGGGCATTGCCCATTTTGCTTTTCACCAGTGGCATGTGTGTGGTTTTGTAGTAATCATGGTCAAAGCTGACGCCTTGCGCATTGGGGTACATCACACTGACTTTGATCATTTTTGTTGTCTCCTCGACTGCCTCTATTTAATCCAGACCTGCTTGGCGTTAACAAACTCGCGAATGCCGTGTGGCCCAAGCTCGCGGCCGTAACCCGATTGCTTGATGCCACCACTGGGCAATCGGGGGTCGGTTTTTACAATGCCATTCACCGCAACCTGCCCGGCCTGCAGTTCGTGGACTGCGCGCATGGCTTTGCTGGTGCTGGCTGTCCATATACTAGAGCCCAAACCGTAGTTTGTGTTGTTGGCCACTGCCAGTGCTTCATCAATATTTTCTATTTTCATCACGGCCATGACCGGTCCAAAGGTTTCTTCCTCAAATGCGCACATGCCGGGTTTGACATCGGCCAGCAGGGTGGTGGGGTAGTGGTAGCCGGGGGTGTCGGGCAGTTCTCCGCCCAGCAGGCACTTTGCACCTTCCGAAATGGTTTGTTGCACTTGTCGGTGCAAGTTGTCGCGCAGGTCTTTGCGGGCAATTGGGCCAATGTCGGTGGCGCTATCCAGCGGATCGCCCAGTTTCAATTTGACCAGTCGTACTTTCAACAAGGTTGTAAATTCTTCGTACACCTTGGCTTCAATCAAAATGCGTTTGGCGGCAATGCAACTTTGGCCCGCGTTGATGATGCGGGACAACACCACCACGTCGGCAGCGCGTTCCAGGTCGGCATCGGCCAGCACAATGCAGGGGTCAGAACCGCCCAGTTCAAGCACAGCAGGTTTCAATTCCGAGGCGGCGGTGGCTGCTACTTTCCTGCCTGCTGCGCTGGAACCGGTGAAGCTGACAGCCATGATCCTGGGGTCTCGAATGGCCTGTTCCACATGTTCTGTGCGCAGTGGCAAATTCACCACCACACCCGCGGGTGCGCCGGCCTCCTTGAACAAGTCAGCCAAAGCCTGTGCCGTGGCTGGCACATTCGGGTCGTGCTTCATCACGCAGGTGTTGCCGGCCATCAGTGCCGGGGCCAGGTAGCGAAAGGCCAGCCAGGTCGGTGCATTCCAGGGCAATATGCCCAGCAGGGTGCCCAGTGGCTGGTACTTCACATAACTTTCGGAAGCATCCGATGCAATCCATTCATCGGCCAGGTGCTTGCTGGCGTGCTCGGCATAATATTCGCAACAGGTGGCGGCCTTTTCAACTTCAGGGCCGCCTTCTTTCACAGGTTTGCCCATTTCAAGTGCCATTAGCTCAGCCAACCTGTTTTTCTGTTTGCGCAATTGAGCAGCCACTGCATGAAGCACTTTGCCGCGTTCAGCAAATGATTTCGAGGACCATGCCGGAAAGGCAGCGGCAGCAATGCCAATTTGTGCGCTGATTTGTTCACCTTGCAGGGCAAGGTGTTCGTTGATTTGTTCACCGGTCAAGGGGTTGGTCGAAATAAGCATGGCAGTGGTCATACAGCCTGGTCCTCCTGCGTGTTGGTTTCTGTTGCAGCTTTTTTCTTCCCGGGTGTGGAGTTCACCGCGCTGAGTGTGTGCACGTTTTTCTCAGGCTTGATGGTGAAATCTCGGTCGAGTGAGAAGAATGATTCGCAACCGTTTTTCGTGATGATGATGGTGTCGGAGATGCCGCAGGTTTTGTCGCCATCCACGCCCCACATCCACGGAATGATGTGAAAGGTCATGCCCTCTTCAAGGATGGACGATTCGCCCTGCTTCAAACTCATGATGTAGCCTTCATCCCAGCTGGGTGGGAATGCAATGCCAATTGAATAACCCGAGCGGGTTATCAGCCGTGCGCCCACATCGTTGTGGGTGATGATGTTGCGAATCAGGTTGTCTGCATCCGACACCGTCATGCCCGGTTGAAAATACTCGTGCACGGCATCCAGCGCATGCTTCATGGTTTCCTGTGCTTTGTACATCGAGTCGCTTAGTTCACCCAGTACGGCTGTGCGCATCATGGCGGTGTGGTATCGCCTGTAGCATCCACCCACCTCAAGAAACACATGTTCCCCGGGTTTCACCACGCGGCCTTCCCAGGTGGCATGACCTATCATGGTGCGCGGCCCGCTGGTGACATACGGCATTACTGCGGGTGGTTCACCGCCAGCCTTGAACATTGCGGATGAAATGGCAGCACCAATGTCGTTTTCAGTGGCCCCGGGTACGCAGGCTTCAAGACCCGCTTTCATGCCTGCTTCGGTGGCCAGGGCAGCTTTTCTCATCAGTTCAATTTCAACTGGCGATTTGCGCAAGCGGCCTTGTTCGACAATGCCGAAACAATCCAGCAGTTTGCCTTTGCTCAAGCGGGTGTGCACGAAATCTTGTTGATAGGCCGGGAAAAAATAGCTGTTGCGTTCGTAACCAATCCGCTTGTCATCCAGCCTGAATTCACGCAGGGCATCCAGCAACATTTGAATGGCATCGCCAGTGTCGGGGTAGGGGCGTGATTGCTCTACCCACGTGCGCGCAAACACATTCGATTCTTCCAGCGCACGCGTGATCATGAACGGTTCATCTTCCAGCGGCACCACCAAGGCTTGAAAAAACGAATACCCGGTTGTTTGATAGTCGGTCAGGTACATGATGTTCTCGGGGTCGGTAATGACCACCGCATCCAGCCTGCGCTGGGCAATGCGCGTGCGCAATTCGGCAATGCGCCGCTCGTATTCCTCGAAAGGAAAGGTCATGTCATCTCGTTTTTTCATGCGGCCTCCATCACGTGGTTAACCGCCTTGATCAAGGTGTTCAGGCCTTGTTCCAGATCTTGATCGGGAATGGTCAGGGGCGGAATCAGCTTGATGACCCTGCCGCCAGTGCCGCAGCTTGCAATCATCAGGCCGTTCTCGAAACACTGGTTCACAATGGCTTTCGAAGCCTCGGTGCTGCCCACGTTCAATCCCAGAATCATGCCTTTGCCGGTCAGCTCAAGTTGAGGGTGGCGTTGCACTACGCTGTGCATGGCAGCGTGCATCACCTTGGCCTTGCGTTTGACCTCAGCCATCAGTTCATCGTTTTCGAAGTAAGACAGTGCTTCACGCCCCGCCACGAACGACAGGTTTTGCCCGCGGAAGGTACCGGTGTGTTCACCCGGCGACCAGTGCTTGTCAATTTCTGGTTTCACCAAATTCAACGCCATGGGGGTGCCCCAGCCGCCCACGCCTTTGGCCAGGCACACAATGTCGGGGTCAAGGCCCATGTCATCAAAGCTGAAGTAGGTGCCGGTACGGCCACAGCCCACCTGAATGTCGTCGATGATCAGCAGTGCGCCAAGTTCCTTGGCCAAGGTTTGCAGGTCTTGCAGCCATTTGGCGCTGGCCACTTTCACGCCGCCTTCGGCTTGAATGGTTTCAATCAAAAACGCTGCAGGTGCTGCCACGCCGCTGGATGTGTCGGCATACAGCGCGCGCATGCGTTGAATGCTTTCATCACCACAACCCAGGGTGCAGCCTTTGCATAGGGTTTCGCAGCCAAAAGCCTGATGGGTGACGTGTTGTAAAGGCACCCCGGCAGCACTCCTGAAATAGGCGTTGGCCGTGCAGGCCAGTGAACCCAGTGTCATGCCGTGAAAGCCATGCGAGAACGACACAATTTGTTGTCGACCGGTTACTCGGCGCGCAATTTTTAAAGCCGCCTCAACCGAGTTGGTGCCAGTCGGCCCCATGAACTGCATTTTGTGCGGCATGTTGCGGGGTTTGAGCACCACTTCTTCAAACTTTTCGATAAACGCGCGCTTGGCCACGGTGGCCATGTCAAGGCTGTGGGTAACGCCATTGGACTGAATGTAATCCACCACTGCTTTTTGCATGCGCTCGTTGTTGTGTCCGAAGTTCAGCACACCGGCACCTGCAAAAAAATCAATGTACTCCTTGCCGTTTTCATCGGTTTGGCGGGCATTCAATGCTTTGTCAAACACCACGGGATAGGTGCGGCTGTAACCGCGAACATCGCTTTCTCGTCGCTCAAAAGTTTGCATATTCATTCACATCACTCCTTGTTGTTGTGTGTTGTGTCGGGGGCGCCTGCCAGACGCGCGTAAAGGCGGGCGACCGGTTCAATCAAGGCGTCGTTGAAGTCATAAAAAGGGCTGTGGCAGGGGAAGGACTGCTCCCCCTGTTTTCCAGCGCCTACCAGGGCAAAAGCGCCTGGAATTTCTTGCAGGTAGTAACTGAAGTCTTCCGAAGCCATGATTGGCACCGGCGTGTGGGTATCAAAGGCGGTGTCGCCCATCACCGCACTCCAGGCTGCCCTTAAATTTCCCGCTTGGTCAGCGTGGTTGATGGTCGCGTTGTAGCGGGGTTCAATGGTGACTTTGGCTTCAACGCCGTAGGCCTGTGCGGTGTGTTCTACAATTTCAGTAATCAAGCTGTTGATTTGTTCGCGGGTGGCATTGTTGGGCACGCGAATGCTTCCACCCAGTATTGCTTGGCGGGGAATGACTGTGGGCCCGCTGGGTGCGTCAAATGAGGTGACGCTCAGCACAGCTGCTTGTTGGGGGGCAAGCCTGCGCGCAATCACCTGTTGCAATGCTTGCACCATGGCGCTGCCGGCCAGTATGGGGTCGCGGCACAGTTCGGGTTGGCTGGCGTGGCCGCCTTGGCCTGTCACGGTAATTTCAAACGTACCGTTGCCGCACATCACAATTCCGTCGGGGCAAACCAGCTGCCCCTGGGGTATGGCAGGCCAATTGTGCCAGCCATAAATTTCGTCAACGCCTTGTAGTGCGCCATTCTCAATCATGCGCAATGCGCCGTGCCCACCCTCTTCGGCGGGTTGGAATATCAGGGTGACTGGCCCGGGCAAGGTGTGTTCAACACTTTTCAAATATTGAGCTGTGGCCAGCAAGGTGGCCGTGTGGCCATCATGCCCGCAGGCGTGCATGCAACCCATTTGCCGGGAAGCCCAGGCTTTGCCGGTTTGTTCCTGAATGGGCAAAGCATCAATGTCCCCGCGCAAGCCAATGTGTGGGGCGCTGTATGATTTTGCTGAAGTATTCAGGCGCGCCAAGGTGCCGGTGCCCGCGCAAGGGGACCAGTCGATATTGAGTTCGCTGAGCGTTGTTCTTATTTTTTGAGCGGTGCGTGTTTCATGCCAGCTTAATTCAGGCTCGCTGTGTAACTCTTGCCGTAATCGTATCGCTTGGCTAATCGTGTTTTGCCAGAACGCAGACATTGCCCTCCCTGTTAAATGGACTATTCTTTTACCTTAACATCAGAAGGGAGTGCATTAAAACCGCTGAAGTTCCGGGATAACCCTTTAAAAAGTAAATAATTTTGCTTTGACCAAGCTTAGTCTAGGTCAGGGCTGAACAATGTCAGGATCAATAAAAATGGAATTGTGGGCGCATCGCGGCAGTGGAAAAGGCAGTCTTGAAAACACTATCAAAGGTTTTGAAATTGCACTAAATTCGGGTTTCAATGCCGTCGAGTTTGACGTGATGTTGACCGCCGACAGCGTGCCCATGATTCACCACGACTGGGTGATGGGGCGTTGTGCACGGTCGCTCGACCCAGCCATGGCAGCCACCGATCCGCTGACCCGCTTTGATAGCCTGCGCGTGCGCGACCTGCGTCATTACGCCGTGCAGGACGAACCAATACCCAGTCTTGCCCAAACCATCGCTTATTGTCTGAAGCACAACATGCGCGCCAATGTGGAACTGAAAGCCACTCACCCCGCCAATGCCATGGCCCTGGGGCAGGCTGTGAAGGGCACAGTTGAAGAATTGCCTCTTGATCAACAGCAGCACATTCGCAAGCACTGGGTGTTTTCCAGTTTCTACCACGCAAGCCTGTTGCCACTGCAAGGTTACGACCTTGCGTTGTTGTACGAGCAACTGCCCGACAATTGGGTGTTGCACGCCGATGCGCTGCGGGCCAGTGCCATTCATTTGCACTGGAGCGGGGCCGAGCCCGTGGCATTGCGCCGCATACACACCACTGGGCGGGTGGTTCGGGTTTACACGGTGAACGACGCGGAACAGGCGAAAACGCTGCAAGCCTTGGGTATCAAAGGGCTTTTTACCGATCGAATGACCTTATAATCGAGGGTTAAACCAAAAACCGCATGCCG
>CEQO01092648.1_pt1 | contig 9743 bp, 7 predicted proteins | sample 531101 | NCBI WGS metagenome assembly CEQO01 (sample SAMEA2621272, study PRJEB7988) | marine metagenome | isolation source: saline water (ENVO:00002010), including
GGTGGAACAATAGACAAATTGGAATCAATCCCTGGTTTCAATACAAGTTTATCCATTGAAGAAATGGAAGAAAATAATTGCTTTATTTCCTCACAAAACGAAGATATCGCACCTGCTGATTCAGTATTTTATGCAGCAAGAGACATCACTGCAACCGTTAGTCAAATCGGTCTAATCACCGCATCGATAATTTCTAAAAAAGCCGCTGAAGGACTAGAAAAATTAGTTCTTGATGTGAAATGCGGAAGTGCAGCTTTCATGAAAACCGAGGAAGAAGCGATTGAATTAGCCAAATCGATGGTTAGGACAGCGGCTGATTTAGAGATTGATGTTACCGCTCAAATTACTAGAATGGACCACCCAATTGGAAAGATGATAGGCAATGGACATGAGATCGCTGAATGCATAGATTGCCTAAGAGGAAATGGCCCATGGGATACTATGGAATTGGTCTACATGCAGGCTGATGCTCTCGGTTATGACATCAGACCACACATAAAAGACGGCTCGGCATTAGGAGAATTCAGAGACATGTGTGTGCGTCAAGGGGTTGACGAAATGGTTGCTGATTTGCTAATCACTGAACCGTGGTCTGTACTGAAAAAAGCAGAACATGAACTAAGGGTTAGTGCAAAACAGACTGGATTTATTACCGATATTGATGCAATGCGAATCGGTAAAGCACTTTGTGAAATGGGTGTAGGTCGTACTGGAGAGAATACCGAGATTGAACATGGTGTTGGAATCGAATTGATTGCAAGGGTTGGCGATTATGTCAAACAAGGCGATATATGGGCTATTATTCACCACAATAATATTGGCGACCCCTACTATATCCATGATTCAGTTACAATAAGTGATGAGGCTGACAAAAATCCTCTGCCACGCTTAATCAAGACGATTCGTTATGAAAATCTGTCAAATGAATGAAAGTCGTCATATAGGGGAGGGCATTCGGCGAAGTTGCCGATTTAGCTTAGCTGGTGGAGCGTGGGACTGTTAATCCCAAGGTCGAGGGTTCGAACCCCTCAATCGGCGCCATTTTGTCATCCATATCTATTGATAAAGTAAAGGGTAACTCCAGTACTATGTCCGGTGTTAGTGATGACGGGTTTTGGAAATTTGAAAACGGTTCTTGGGTTGCGACAGAAAAACAAAAACAAGCATTAGCTAGTGGTGCGACACAATTCGCACCTCCTGCGATTAAGCCAAGTGCTATACCTGGAGATTCACAAGGTAATATCCAATTTGTCCCAGTCCAACAAACTACGACTGAAAATGAAGTTTCGACTAATCAAACTGCAAATGAAGGTTATGTCCAATTATCAGGACTAACAACTACTCGTACACATACATCGGCTGCAAAGAAGTTTCTTGGCAATCCATTTTATCAAAGTGTATTTTCCAGATCAGTATTCGATAGTATCCAAGAACCTGGCGAGAAAAAAATGAAGCAAAATTTGCTAAATATGCATAATGATGTAGAAAGTACAGCTAGAAGTAAATTCAATTCTGGTGATATGGCTCATAATGCTGAACAAATCATTTCTAAAATGTATCTTGAAGGTGAAGAAGTAACTCATAAATGGCCTTTACAAATTAGGAAAGTAGAGGTTATGGCTCCAAGTGATCAAGCAAAAGATGGTTTTACCAGCATGGAAAAAAATGACCATTTTGGCGTACGTGGAATCCTAACTTCTGAACGAATCTTATTGATTGATTCGACCGAAGATTCTGTAACTCAACTCACAAACCCAATCAGCCAAAACCCCAAACTACCCTTGCAACGTAAACAATCTGGTATTTTTGAAATATCACATAAAATAATGCATGATTTCTGGTTTAAATCAATATCTCTATCAGATATATCAGGATCTGAATTTCATTTCTCACATTTCAGCAATAGTTCAAAGAAAATAAGAAGATTCCATCATTTTGCCTCTATAATTGTATTATTATTCTCAGTATTATTTGTCGGTGCCAGTATTATCTCGCTGGTGTTAAGCGATGACGGTTTGTTGTCATTCTTTATTTTTAATATCGCTGCCATGTTCTTAGCACTTATAGCATATGCAATCTACTATTATGCTTCAACTATGAAACAGTATATGACGCATTCTAGTTATGGTAAAGAGAGGATACTAAAAATTGGATATTTCGATAAAATACATAACAAGCACTTAGTATTGAAACTACAACTCGAGGATAGTCAAACCATAGACAAAACGATTGATTGGATCAGATTACTTGAGAGTTCTTACAATAAGATTGAGCAATAGAGAAGTAAATCATTCCCACTCAATCGTGCCAGGTGGCTTGTGGGTGATGTCATACACCACTCGGTTAACCGCACCTTTGACCGTATTTGTGATCCTTGTAGATATCTTTGCCAGAATATCATGAGGGATTTCAGAATATCTTGCCGACATCCCATCCATCGATTGTACTGCACGAACCACAATGGTTTCACCATAAGCACGCACATCGCCATGAACACCAACCGAGCGGACCGGTAGTAAAGCGGCGAAATATTGCCACGGTATCTCCATCTTTCCTGCTTCAGCTGCTGCTTCAAATTCTTCTTCGACAATAGCGCATGCTTCTCTGACAACTTCAACTCTTTCAGGTGTCAAATTCCCAAGGCAACGTACAGCAAGACCGGGTCCAGGGAATGGTTGACGCTCTGCAACTCTAATTTCCAATTTACGAGCCAAGTCTCGAACCTCATCCTTGTACAAATCACGTAGGGGCTCTACAACTTCCAAAGTCATATCTTCAGGTAGACCGCCGACATTATGATGCGACTTTATGGTATCACGCACACCACCACCAGATTCAATCCAATCTGGAGCAATTGTTCCTTGGACCAAATATTTGGCTCCAACCTTTACTTGTTCCTCTTCAAAAATACGAATAAATAATTCACCAATTATTTTCCTCTTGGCTTCCGGTTCACTAACATCCTTCAATGCCTCAAAGTACCTTTCAGCAGCAAATACTGTAGTAAGGTTAAGACCGTGGTGGGCTAACATTTCTTGTATTTCTTCAGTCTCATTTTTACGCATAAGCCCAGTATCGACATACACACAATGTAACTTGTCACCAATCGCCTGATTAGCGATTACAGCAGCGACGGTTGAGTCAACACCTCCGCTACATGCGATGATAGCGATATCATCAATTTCTGCGGTCATTTTTTCTGCACTTTCTTGTATGAATGATGTCGCATCAAACATCACTCAACACTCCTGCCTACCTCGTTATCCATTTGCTTAACACGCTCGATTTGGTCGAGCTTGTTTTGCTTCAAGGCAGCAGCATATCCATCGTTGGATAGGGCTAGAATCTGAGTTGCTAGATAGCCGGCATTATCACCGCGGTCTACTCCAACGGTAGCAGCAGGTACTCCTGGTGGTAATTGTGCTATTGAAAGTAAACTATCGAAAGGAACCCTGCCTCCGCATGGAACCCCGATAACTGGCTTGGTAGTAAGAGCAGCAACTGCTCCAGGAAGAGCAGCAGCAAGACCAGCCATAGCGATGAATACAGTACAACCATCAGCTTCGGCATCATGCACAATTTGCTCTACCATAGCAGGTGAGCGATGCGCACTAGCAACCCGTAATTGATAGGATACTCCAAATTCTTCGAGTATCTTAGTACATTTCTCAGCGACAGGCATATCAGATTTAGAACCGAGGAGGATAGTTACGTCCATGGTGAAGGGCCATAGACGGTGGTTCATCAAGATGTCGCGCCGAAGCAAAAATTAATTTTCAAGATTTATCGGCTTTTTATGGCTTGAGTGACTGAGTTATATTCGCCATATTCGAGTTTTTTGGAACCGCCCAAACCCATTCTCCTACTGCCAATAAATGGCCCCCTGAGATCAATTTGAACGCCTCACTACTGACTAATTGCCGATACCGAATTATGAAAGCAGGAATTATCCAAGCTGGTACATCTTGAAGATTCCAAACCCCTTTGGGCCACTCTCGGTTTACATTTAGAAGAGACCTTACTCTTCTCTTTTCATCACTGATAAGCAATCTTGCTCTGGCTAGCAATTCAGGCATTATCACATGTTCGCTAAGATACAAATTACAGAGCGTTGATGCTAAAGCAATTCTTCCTTGACGTGCTGCAGTACAAATCGCTCTTGGAATTACAGGACCCCTAGATGCACCATCCACTGAAATCAAATCAGCGATTTTTTTCTTTTGCCGAAAACTTAGTTCCAAATTATCATATTCGATTTTTGATTTGAATTCGAGAGGTGCAACCCATCTATATTCTCTATTATTATCATAAACATGTAGAATTATTCCTCTAACATCTAATGGATATTCTTTCATAATTGGAACTGGATTCCAACACACTACCAAGATTTCTAAGACTCACTGCTCACTATCATCGAAAGTGAATGGCTCAAATGATTCTAACATTACCCTATCATCAATACGTACTCCTCTTACGATATTGGATTTGATACGCATCAATGGTCTTGCAGCCCAACGGCGGTGAAAGTATACAGCACCTGGAACTTCGGGGAGAGGAACTCGTGGATCCCATTCACAACGCCAGCGGGTTGCCGAAGTTCGTGAAAGTAAAGATGCTGTTTTATAATTTAAAATCCAAGTGGCTAAGGCCATAATTAGAACCACAATATCTGGTGGACGAAAGAACATTATGAAAGAGACAAATGGTGAAACAAGTAAAACAAACATATCGATCTTTCCAGGGACTATCTGAGTTCCTAAGAATACAGCAAAGAAAGAGAGCATTACCCCTGATGCTAGAAATATGATTGGAAGCAATCCACCTTTAGTAAATAGTAAAATCGAGCCACCAAACAATGGAAGCAATGACCATGCCATTGGAAAAAGCATCTTTGGACCAGCCTGAACCGCTCCTACTTCATGCCACTCCATATCCAATCCTACCGGTGCATGTTATTGAAACATGTGCGAGAATAATATCCAAATTACTCATCATCAAATGGATGCGATAATGTTAGATTTCTTGCTGCATAAACTTCGTCAACTCGACGAACTGGAGTCGTTACCGGTGCATCTTGTAGAGTTTCTACATCTTCAAGGAATACTTCGACAAAATGCTTAGCAAACTCATCTAAAACTTCCTTGGATTCTGTTTCGGTTGGCTCTATCATCATACACTCAGGTACAACTAGAGGGAAATATACTGTTGGCGACATATATCCTCTGTCCAGCAAGCCCTTTGCGACATCCATGGCTCCAAGGCCTGTTGATTCCTTTAGTGCTGCTAATGATAATGTGAATTCGTGCTTGACAACATCGGCTTCTACACCATCGCCAAACAAATGGTCTACTCCCAAATTTTTAGCTTCCTCATGTATCTTATGACGCAGGTAATTCGCATTCAATACAGCATGTTCAGACATTAATTTCAAATCTCTACCATAGCGACGATAAAAGGCCCATGAACGAACAACAGCACCAGCGTTTCCATGCCATTGCTGAACTTTACCAATACTTTTCACTGGTTCATACCAGTGGAACCACCATTCACCATTTGCATTAGAGATTTTATCAGACTCAAGTATTGGTCTTCTCTTCACAACTGGGCCGGGCAAGAATTCAGCAAGATGCCTCTTTACCCCTATTGGTCCAGAACCTGGACCTCCACCACCATGTGGCTGACTGAAAGTCTTGTGCAGATTGTAATGTACCGCGTCAAAGCCCATCAATCCCGGAGAAGTTCGCCCTAATATTGCATTAAAATTAGCACCATCATAGTACATTTGTCCACCTGCCGAATGAACTATTTCAGCAGCCTCTGCAATTTCTGGTTCAAAGACTCCAAGAGTACTAGGATTTGTAATCATCATTGCAGCGGTATCGTCACCGACAACAGCCCTTAATGCATCGAGATCCATTCTTCCATCTTCTTGTGAAGGAATCTCAATAATCTCAAATCCTGCCATCGAAGCTGATGCTGGATTTGTCCCGTGGGCAGAATCAGGAACTATCACTTTGGTTCTTTGCAATTCTCCTCTTGAACGGAAGTATTCCTGAATACATCTTATCGCAGTAAATTCTCCTTGGGCACCAGCAACTGGTTGCAATGTGACATCATCCATCCCTGCACAAATTCCTAACATCTCCTGCATTTCATGGAAAATTGCTAACAATCCTTGGATTTGATGCTCTGGTTGAAGCGGATGTAAATCTGCTATTCCTGGTAATTGCGCAATTACTTCATTCACTCGAGGGTTATGTTTCATCGTGCAAGAACCTAGTGGATAAAAACCGGTATCAATCCCGAAGTTTCTCTTGGAAAGCCATGTGTAGTGACGAACCATCTCGGGCTCTGATATACGCGCCCATCGAGGCGGATTACGACGAATTAATGAGGCTGGAATTGTCAACTTTTCTTCTGACAAAACTGGTTGAGGCTGGGAATAACCAGTACCTATTGCGCCTTTATGGCCAAATAGATGACTCATACTGTCACCCCCTGGATTTTAGAGTTAGACCATACCGCTAAATGTGCAGCGAGTAATTCAATTTCTGCTGCATCTGTTTGGTCAGTAAAAGATACAAGCAACCAATTTTTTCTAGAAGAATACCATTCAGATAAATCAAAACCACCGATTAAACCCTGTCCTTCAAGATAGGAAAGACATTCACTTGCAGGACCTGGTAACTCCACTACAAATTCATTGTAATGAGAGTTTAGACCATGAGGTAATGCAATCGAAGGAATCTCAATCAATTTTTGCTTAGCTAATTGACAAGCCGACATATTCCTAGTAGCAAGATGACGAAGCCCTTCAGGACCTAGTAGTGCCATATGCATAGCTCCCATCAAAGCGATCAATGTTTCATTTGTACAAATATTAGAAGTTGCTCGATGTCTGCGAATATGCTGCTCCCTAGTTGATAGGGTCAAACAATATGCTTCCTTACCATCTACATCTATGGAACGTCCAACTATTCTTCCCGGCATTTGACGAAGATACGCCTTTGAACATGCAAATAAGCCGTATAGAGGACCACCGAATGTAATAGGTGAACCGATTGATTGACCTTCTCCCACAACCATATCAGCACCATATGCACCGGGAGGTTCAATCAAACCAAGACTGGTAGGATTGACACCTACTATGAAGGCGGTACTTTCACCAATAATTTCCTTGACACGTGTAAGACCACCATCTAGGATTCCCAACGGATTAGGTTGTTCAACATAAATCCCACATGAACCAGATGCTTCTTTGAGAGAATCTAAATCCAAAGTTCCATCAGAATGATGCTTCAACATTTTGATGTTTATATCGCCGCCCTGAGTATAATTTTCAATTACTGATAGACGAGCAGGTGGAATTAATTCTGAAACATAAATGGTATTGGACTGTTCAGCCTTTCTATTATGAACTCTAACCGCACAAGTCAATGCTTCTGCAGCTGCTGTGGAGCCATCATAGACTGAAAGGTTAGCAACCTCTAATCCAACCAATTCACTAACCAGAGTTTGAAACTCCCACATAGCCTGCAACATCCCTTGGCTAACTTCTGGTTGGTATGGAGTGTATGCGGTTAGGAATTCGCCACGTGTTACCAATTGGAAAACCGATGCTGGAACATAATTTCGAAATAGACCCGCTCCTAGGAAATTAATTCGGTCCCCTAAAGCAACGTTTGAACCTAAAAGTAAGCGCGCGTCTGCTAATATCTCTTCTTCAGATTGTGGGGGTCGTAATGGCAATGGTGAATTCATCCGCACATTTTCAGGAATGTCTTCGAAAAGGTCATCCATCGATGAAAGACCCATTGCTGCAAGCATCTCTTTTTCTCTTCCAAGGTTGGGTAGTTGGTCAACCATCTCTACTCCTCTGATTACTGCGCAGCGCGGGTAAGACATGAATGTTAGTAGTGAACCACACCACTAATTCTGCTCAAAAAATCAATTATTCCACTTTGTCCAAGAACCATCGGGGTTTTGTGACCAATGTTCACCTTCGTTGGTTTTGAACCAGTTTGTACCGTTTTCATCCGGATCTAAATAATCACCCGCAGGTAATAAATCCCAATTAGCGACCGTCTCTTCATTTGTATCAGCCTCGGTTTCTGTAACTTCTGTAGCAACCTCATCTATTACTTCAGCAGGATTTTGATTAGTCAAATCAATTGGAATCTTTTTCTTAGGTTTCGACTTTTTACCGCCACCTTTTAGCAACATAACAACGACTACCACTAGGACCATTACTATGATTCCTGCAATTATTCCAACCAAAGTCAAAGTGCTCATGCCTTCACTAGATGATGTGCTGTCTTTCTTTTCGGTTTGCCCTGTATTTCCATCATCTTCTTCAACTATACAACCGGGTCTAGAATCATCGATGAATAATCCCTCATTACGTTCCAATGGACACATGTCTCCTGTTGCTCCATCAACCCAAATACCTGGCCAAGTTTCATTGCGGGTTTCGTTCCAACTGGAGTTGCCCCAATTATCACCAAATCCATCTTCATCAGTATCAAACCATTGTGTACGATCCATTGGGAATGCATCTGGTCCATAACCGAGGCTCTCCCATTTACTATCGGTCCAAAATGCATCAGCATCCGACCAGCCATCTGAATCTAAATCGGGACAACCAAATCTATCCTCGAATGAAGTTCCAGATTCTTCAGTACAGTAATCTACATTTAATCCATCGAAATTATCACCATAGCCATCATTATCAAAATCAGCCCATTGGCTTGGTTCATCGACGAATGCATCTGCACCTTGTGAAACGGTCCACATTAGGTCAGGATTGGAATAGCCATCGCCATCATCATCGATACATCCGAGACGGTCAACGGTAGAATTACCAAAATAGAACGGACATGCATCTGGACTATTTCCATTAGGATTGTCTCCGTAACCATCCCCGTCACCATCTGTCCATTGAGTACCATCTTGTACGAATGCATCAGAAGAATCTGCCCAACCATCTTCATCGAAATCAGGACAGCCACGACCTCCAAATGTGGCAGCCCCTTCCTGTGTCGGGCAAATGTCGATTGAATTAGCAAAGCCGTCGTTATCGTTATCGTTATCCTCGCGGTCATCTAGACAACCATCACCATCATTGTCATTTGTAGAATTCTTACGCCAATTTGTAATACCCTTAGGACAATTATCAATTTCATTTATGACGCTGTCATTATCATTATCATTATCCTCATTATCGTTTCGACAACCATCACCATCTCTATCAAAACTAGGGGAAGAAGTCCATCCGGTGTCTCCTCTAGGGCAAGAATCGAATTCATCTAATAAGCCATCATTGTCATCATCCAAATCCTCGTTACTACCTTCATCCTCACAACCATCACCATCCTTGTCGGTTTGAAGAGCTGATGTCCAGTTGGTAGCACCCTTGGAACAATTATCGAAAACATCATCCAAACCATCGTTGTCATCATCACTATCACAATCATCACCAAATAGGTCTGAATCATAGTTTTCTTGACCTACATTAGGCAGATATTGGCAATTGTCATTAGAATCTAACACTGTATCGCCGTCATCGTCATCGTCTTCGTCGATATCACGGCAACCGTCGCTATCAAGGTCTGAAGTTGCATTTGATTCCCAATCTAAGACACCTTTAGGACAATTGTCTGAACTGTCATTATATCCATCACCGTCGTCATCATCATCTTCTTCAATATCATTGCATCCATCTTGATCATAATCAAAACTCGTAT
>CEQO01085640.1_pt1 | contig 9739 bp, 8 predicted proteins | sample 531101 | NCBI WGS metagenome assembly CEQO01 (sample SAMEA2621272, study PRJEB7988) | marine metagenome | isolation source: saline water (ENVO:00002010), including
TTTAGTCTAGACCCAAGGTTTGACGGGTTTCTTTAGCGATTTGACACTCTTCGTCAGTTGGGATGACCCACAGCTCAATACTGCTATCGTCACTCTCAAAGCGCCCTTCTGCGCCGCCAACGAGCGATTTGTTTTTGTCTGCATCGAACGCGATACCGAAGTGACGCATCACGTTTAGGATACGCGCGCGCGTGGTCGCTGAGTTCTCACCGATCCCGCCGGTAAAGACAATACCGGTAAACTCAGGTAGCGCGCAGCTGAGGCTCGCCAAATACTTACCGACGCGATAAGCGAACATCTCGATTGCCAGCTCGGCATCTTTATGACCTTCGTTAGCTGCTTGCTCGACGGTGCGTAGGTCGTTAGACAGACCCGAGATACCTAATAGACCACTTTCGCTATTGAGCATTTTATCTACATCTTCCAAGCTCATACCAAGTTGACGCTTTAGGTGGATATGTAGGCTTGGATCGACATCACCACTACGCGTGCCCATCATCAGCCCCTCAAGCGGCGTCAGTCCCATACTGGTATCTAGACTTTTGCCATCATAAACGGCAGTCGCTGAGCAGCCATTCCCTAGATGCGCAGTCAACCAGCCTTGCGGGCCATTAGCTTCGGTGAGCTGGCTGGCACGTTCTGAAACGTAAGCGTGCGAGGTACCATGAAAGCCGTAACGGCGGATTTTTTCTTCTTCATATAGCGCTTTTGGAATCGGATAACGATAAGCCACAGGCGGCATAGTCTGGTGAAAGGCAGTATCAAAGACCACGACTTGCGGAATATCAGGATAGATCGCTTGTACCGCTTCGATGCCTAGAGCATTAGCTGGGTTATGCAAAGGTGCTAACGACTTGAGACGTTTCACTTCCGATAACACATGATCGTTCACTTTGACCGCTTCTGAGTATTCACGCCCGCCATGGACGCCGCGATGACCGACAGCGATAAAGTGATACTGCTCGAGGAGCTCAAGCACTTTTTGTAAGGCAAGTTTATGACGGCCACCTGGAATAGCAATTTCAAGCTTTTCACCATTTAACGCGGTATGTTTGATACGAGCGGTATCGAGACCTAAGTTTTCGGCCAGTCCCGTGATACGAGTCGATTCATCCTCGCTGATCAAAGCGTACTTAATAGAAGAGGAGCCACAGTTGAGGACTAAAGTGGGATTGGTTAATACTGAGTTGTCCGAGTTCTCATCGCTAGAAGCGGAGGGGTTGACGCTGTCATTCATGCTCTATCCTTAGATTATGGCTGTTGGGTTGTGGGTGTTGGATTATGGGTAGGAATAATAAATCATATAATAAGTAGGGGTTCAATCATTTAAACCATTTGAATGATTAAAGCAAAATAAAATGCTAAAGCTAAAGACAAGGTAGCATATTTTAGAACAATTACCACACTTGCGGTTAAGCGTTATACCACAATAACTATAAGGTTTAAGACAAGCATCCGTCAAGTATTAGTTACAGCTGTACACTGAGTGTCTAAAAAATAGTCTCCGCGCGTGCGACAACCGAACGTACAACACGCCCCATTAAATGTAGCATTTATAAAGAATAATGATAGGTCAATATTGCAACTAAAATTATCGCTAAACACAGTCAATCGCTGCCAATTAATGCTATGATTACAGCCTATTTGATGCTCGATACTGGCTGGTATGGTACGGTTAGCGAGCAGGATTATTTAGCGTTAAAATATCAATAGCTGATTGTGAATTTTGCGCAAGCAGTTTTAGCGCAATCAGTGATGCATGGTTAATGGCTTACCACTTATGAAAACTCTAAAACCGAATTTTATATTTTCAAAACTTACTGCTATGGCGGTTACTCTAGTGGCTCTGAGTTTGAGCGGCTGCGGGCAAAAAGGCCCGCTATACTTGGCAGATACTGAGCAAGGGCTCATCACCAGCGCTGAGGTATTAGACAGTACCAGTCAGCCGCAAGATGCTGCATTTGCTGGGGTAGATGATGACGAGTATAAGCGCACACGCTATCTTGAGGAGCAGCAAGTGCTGCCTGAGCCAAGCGATGATGCAAATGATTATTGATTGCTAAGCGATTACTAAGCGATGCTGCAAGTTTAATAATGTGATAATTTCCTTTGAAAACCTGAATGAATGAAAGAGAGGACTATGAGTAACTCTGAGCCGCAAAGACAGGCAACTGTGGCAGATAGCCAAGCGATTACCGTACAAACTGAGCACGGGTTGTATATCGATCCTCAAGCTTTAAGCGCCCATCTGCCAGCGCTGAGCTACCGCGATAACGAGCTGTATATTGAGGACGTTAGCGTGAGCGGTTTGGCTAAGCAGTACGATACGCCTTGTTATGTCTACTCTAAGCAGGCGATCTTGGATGTTTATCAAGCCTATAGCGACAGCTTCGCCAGTCTTGAGCACCAAATATGCTACGCGGTAAAAGCCAATTCTAATTTGGCCGTATTAGGCATCTTGGCGCAGGCTGGAGCTGGCTTCGATATCGTCTCACGTGGTGAGCTGATGCGCGTGTTAGCAGCAGGCGGCCAAGCGGGTCGCGTCGTCTATTCAGGCGTAGGCAAGACATACAGCGATATCGAATTTGCTCTGCAGCAAGGTATTGGCTGCTTTAATGTCGAGTCCATCAGCGAGCTGTCGTTAATTAATGAAGTAGCCGACCAGCTAGATACACCAGCGCCGATATCCCTACGGGTCAATCCTGACGTCGATGCTAAGACTCATCCTTATATCTCAACGGGGCTAAAAGATAATAAGTTTGGCATCGCTCATGAACAGGCGCTTGACGTTTATGCGCAGGCCGCGGCGATGTCACATATTGAGATCGTTGGTATTGATTGTCATATCGGCTCGCAGCTCACCGAAGTTGCGCCCTTTGTAGCCGCACTGGACAAAGTGATTGAGCTGGTGCAGGCTTTAGCGGATCAAGGTATTACGCTCAAGCATGTGGACTTGGGCGGCGGACTAGGCGTGCGCTACATTGATGAGTCGCCAGTGTCCATCGCTGATTTTGCCGACGCGCTATTGCCGAAACTCACTGAGCTGGGTCTCAAAGTATTTTTTGAGCCGGGGCGCAGTATGGTTGCTAATGCTGGCGTGCTACTCACTCGCGTTGATGTGCTTAAACCGACCGAGCACAAAAACTTTGCTATCGTTGACGCGGCAATGAATGATTTGATCCGCCCAGCGCTGTATCAAGCCGAAATGGCAGTGATTCCTCAGCAGTTACCTAACGGTGGTATGCAAGCTGACGATACAAAGACTTGGGATATTGTTGGCGCTATTTGTGAGACAGGTGATTTTTTGGCTAAGGATCGTGTATTGGCGCTTGCCGAAGGCGATATCTTGGCTATCACTGGTGCTGGCGCTTACGGCTTTACTATGAGTAGTAATTACAATTCGCGTCCGCGTGCTAGCGAGGTTATGGTGGCACAGAGTCAGCAGCAGTTGATTCGTAAGCGTGAGACGATCGAAGACTTATACCGCGATGAGATGCGTTGGCAAGATCAATAGCGAAATGACTAGCCGGCCCCTATGTCCATGGTAAAAGTCTGAGCTAAAAAGCTCCTAGTGATTTAGCAGCTTTATTTTAAAAGCCCATTGTCATGATGACAGTGGGTTTTTTATGGTGACTATTTTATGTCTAGTATTTATGACGAGTATTTCATGACGGTCTCTACCATTCATCACACGCTGATAGTTATCATTGTACAGGGTAGCGTGCTAATATAACCGACATATAAAAACAGAATAGGACACAAGGATATGTTGATAGAGTTTACAAAGATGCATGGGCTAGGTAACGATTTTATGGTTATCGATTTGGTGACTCAGCGCTTAGATTTGACCAAAGAGTTGGTAGAGTTATTGGGCGATCGGCACTTAGGTATAGGCTTTGATCAGCTGCTCGTCGTTGAGCCGCCAATGCGCCCGGATGTTGATTTTAGCTATCGCATCTTTAATACCGATGGCACTGAAGTTGAGCAATGCGGCAATGGCGCGCGCTGTTTCGCGCGTTTTGTGCAAGCACGTAAGCTGTCATTTAAGCAGCGCTTGCGGGTTGAGACGGCGAGCGGCGTCATCTCTTTGACCACTGATCGTTATGGCTGGGTCGAGGTCGATATGGGTAAGCCTAAATTTGAGCCGGATGAGATTCCGTTTACCCCAAAAGCCACCACCAAAATCCAAAACGCCTATCATCTCGATGTCGCCGGTACACCAGTACAGCTTTATGTTGCTAATATGGGCAATCCGCATGCGGTTATCAAGGTCGACGATGTGCTAGATGCGGAAGTGGCCACTTTAGGCAAAGCCATTGAGTCGCACCGAGCGTTTCCGGATCGGGTCAATGTCGGCTTTATGCAAGTGATGAATCAGCGTCATATCCGTCTGCGGGTGTATGAGCGCGGAGTGGGCGAGACGCAAGCTTGCGGCACTGGCGCTTGTGCGGCAGTCGCTATCGGTATCCGTGAAGGCTGGCTCGATGAAGGCGAGGATATCCGCGCGCAGCTCTACGGCGGTAGTATGATTGTCAAATGGCAGCCAGGCTATTCGGTAATGATGACCGGTCCTACTGCCTTTGTATATGAAGGGGTATTCAGTCCCGATGGTATTATGGCGCAAGCGGGTCTCAAGCCTAATTCGCCAAGCTAAATACGGCTAGCTAAGAGAATATTTAAGATACCAACTAAGAGAGCAATTAAGAGAAAAGCTATGAGCGTCAAAGATTATGTCAATCCGGCAACGGATATAGAGACCGATGCGGTATTACGTGAGCTATTGACGCCAGTGCATCGTTGGCTAAATACCTTGTCAGTACGCAATCACTCTGAGCATACTTTGACAGCTTATCTCGCTGGCGTTCAGCAGTTAGCGTTGTATCTGCGCGGTAAGCGTCTGAGTTGGACGCGCTGTGATAAGCGCCAATTAGCTCAGCATATCTCTCAGCGTCTTGATGAAGATAAGCTTGCGCTAGCCAGCGTGCAGCAAGAGCTCTCGGCGATCCGTCATTTTTATAGTTGGCTTATCGAAGAGGACATAGCGCGTATCAACCCGACGACTGGCTATCAGCTCAAGCGCAGTCCGCGGCCGTTGCCTTCGATTGCTGATGTTGATCTGCTCACTCAGCTTTTAGAGCAAGAACTGCCTGATACGCCAGAGCAGGCGCGATTGTGGCTGCGAGATAAAGCAATGTTTGAGCTGCTCTACAGCAGTGGCTTACGGGTAGGCGAGCTGGTGGCGCTCGATATGATAGATATCGATTTGTCTGATTTGCGCGTTCGAGTGACCGGTAAAGGCAACAAAACGCGTTTAGTGCCAATTGGTAATAAGGCAGCTGAAGCGATTAAGCGCTACTTACCGCATCGTAACCTTTGGGTAGAGGGGCAAGACAGCGCTTTATTTATTAGTGAAAAGCTCGGTACGCGGCTCTCTACTCGCGCCGTACAGCAGCGTTTAAAAGTAGCAGCCAAACGCGCCGGTATCGCACAAAACCTCTACCCGCACCTGCTGCGTCACTGCTTTGCCTCGCATATGCTCTCCGGCAGTGGTGATTTGCGCGCGGTACAAGAGATGCTCGGTCATAGCGATATTAGCACCACTCAGATTTATACCCATGTAGACTTTGCTAAGCTTACCCAAGTCTATGATCGCGCCCATCCGCGCGCCTCTCTTACTCAAAACGATAGTGAGTGATAGTCAGATTAAAAATGACACTGCGTTTAATATACAAGTTATGATCGTGGGACTGGTATAAATTGACACCCAATTCTTATAAATACTATTAAGCCAAGCGATGACATTGAAAAATAGGCATCTTCTCACGGCCTTGCTGCTGCGCTGACTTATCCAAACTAGCGAAAACTAAAGCGTAATCCTTGTGCTTATCCTCAGTTTTCATCTCGCTGCTCTCGTAGCTGTCGACTATCGTACCATCAAAGGCGGTAATGGCACTATGTCCCCAAGTCTGGCGCGCCTGCCCGTCCTTATAATGATGCTCGCCGCCTTGTGCCGCGCCTATCACTAAGCACTGACTATCTAGCGCTCGCGCGCGTAGCAGTAGCTCCCAATGTGCTTGTCCGGTCAGATAAGTAAAGGCAGACGGCGCGCTTAGCAGCTCAGCACCGGCTTGACGCAAACGTTGAGCAAGCGCGGGGAAGCGCAAGTCAAAGCACACCATCATTCCTAGCTGATAGCTCTCACCTGCGACTTCGATAGGGGTGACGACAGTTTGCGTGCCCGGCTCAAACGTTGCCGCTTCGTTATAGCTGCCTTGCTTATCGGCGACTGTGGCGGTGAATAGATGAATTTTGTCATAGCGAGCAAGCCGGCTACCATCGGGCGCAAACAGTTGACTGACTTGACGTAGGCGACCATCAGGAACTAGCGCGCCATCCGGCCGAAACGGGCAAGGTAGCGAGCCGGCTAACAGGTGCACGTTGTGCTCGCGCGCGTAGCTAGCAAGCGTCGCTGATAGCGACTCGAAACGCTCGGCAGTGGCAAACTGACGACCCATGCTACAACAGTTCTCAGGCAAAACGATCAGCTGCGCGCCTTGAGTGCTCGCTTCCTCAATACCAGCCTTAATAGTGCTAAGATTGGCTTCGATATCTTGCTGACTGTTCATTTGTAGCGCCGCGACGTTTAATACTTTATTCATAGAGCTTCTCGTTTAATAGTAATAGATATTATTTTTAGCGATAAAAAGGACTATAACGCTATATATGTTATAAATTATCATAGCAATAGGACTATGAAAAATGCTATCGTCATGACCCATTAGAGTGATAAGTCGCTATCAACCGTGATTATGAATCAAAACCACATCAGTACTGGAGTGCAATAAACTGCTCATGAGTATGTCATTTGGCTTAGGCGCTACGCTAAATACCTCACAAAAGCTTACCCCGCAGATGCAGCAAGCTATCAAGCTCTTGCAGCTCTCAAGCCTTGAGTTAGCACAAGAGGTGCAAGCCAAGCTTGAGAGTAACCCACTACTTGAGCGTATTGAGGATGAAGAAGAGCGCTATGACGAAGATAGCAGCGATCTAGAAACGGCTGAAGATCCGTTAACGCTTGAGATGTGGAACAGTGGCACTAACGATAATGATGATAGCTATGACGGTTATGACGGTTATGACAGTTACGATAGTCAAGACAGTGTAGACAGCTTCGATAAATTACAGCAAGCCCATATCGACGGTAGCGCGATGGATATCGATAATGAGACGATGGCTGACCCTACTTATGATAGCGCATATGCTGACCAGCATACTGTTGAGACGACGAGTTTTACGGCAGCGCCCTCAGATCAAGCTGCCTCTAGCCCTATCGATTTTGATGATTTAGAGCGCTATCAAGGCACAACCAACGCCAGTATTCAAGACTATATACGTTGGCAGCTCAATTTTAAACACTTATCAGACACCGACACTATGATCGCCGATTATCTCATCGATGCGATGGATGAGATGGGCTTTATCCGCTTAGATATCGATGACTTGCTGCAGAGTTTTGCCACTATGGCAAGCTTTTATCAGTGGCCAGAGCCAATAGAGTACGATGAAATAACCGTCATGCTTAGAGTCATTCAGTCTTGTGACCCCTTAGGGGTAGGGGCGCGTAATCTGAGTGAATGCTTGGCCATTCAGCTTAGCAAACTTGATCGCAATACAGAGCATTTGGCCGAAGCGCAAGCTCTGCTATCTGCCAGCGAGCATTTAGTGAGCAACAATATTAAAGCGCTAACTCAGGCGACTGGACTAAAAGCCGCACAGATCACCCCAGCGCTAAGTTTACTGCGTCAGCTCAATCCTGCGCCGGGTCTGGCCTTTCAAAGTAGCCAGTCCAGTTATGAGCAGGCTCCTGAGAGTTATGATATTCCAGATGTCTTAGTTACTCCCATTCGTCGTCATCGTTCAGCGGCGCTCGAAGCAGATAGAGCAGTCAGCGATGAGCGCTGGCAGGTCAGTCTTAATCCAGAGACACTACCGAAACTGCGTATAAATGAAGACTACGCCAATCTAGTCAAACGCGGTGATAATAGCTCAGACAATCAATATCTACGTGAAAACCTCAGCGATGCCAAGCTGTTTATTCGCAGTATTGAGGAGCGTAACCAAAACCTGTTAAAGGTGGCGACGAGTATTGTCAGACGTCAGCAAGAGTTTTTACGTCATGGCGCTTCTGCTATGCAGCCTTTGATCTTAAAGGATATCGCTGAAGAGGTAGAACTACATGAGTCTACAGTCTCCCGTTTAACCACCAGTAAATCCATCTTGACCCCGCAAGGTCTATTTTCACTCAAGTACTTTTTTTCATCGCATGTGAGTAGCCGTGAAGGCGATATCTCATCGACCGCTATTAGCGCTATGATCAAACAGCTCATCGCCAATGAAGCACCAAAAAAACCGCTCTCCGATAGTCGCCTGCAGCAGCACTTGCATGCAGAAGGTATCGACATCGCTAGACGTACGGTAGCTAAGTATCGCGAAGCTATGGGGATCGGCTCTTCCACTCAGCGCAAACAAAAATACTGATTTCAGTGGTGCTAGGAGCGTCAATGAATAGTCGCTTAGAAGGTATGATAGTTGCTAGGAATAAAAATAAAATTTTTTGATTATATAGATTTTAGCAATATATAGCAGTTAACTTTACATTTTATTACAGTATAGCGTCTTGCTACTCTTAGGTATTCGTGACAAATTAGAAGGGCATCAACAGCAAAAACTGAAGGACATTTAGCTTTTAAAGATCGAAGATTTGGAGCTGTTTAAAAGACGAATTCAAAGGCATTCTAAGGTGTCAGTAGATACCGATAATGAGTTTTGACAAAAGGAGATTTGAAGAAGCGACACTTTATATAGAATGCACTATTGGTTATATCGTCATTGCTCTTTAAGATTAGCTTTTAACATCAGTTTTTGACAGTTCGATGGCTCCAGCTGATACCGGTTAGTTTACCGTACTATCAGTTCACTATAAGTGGTAATAAATATAAGGACAAGTATATGAACGTATCTATTAGTGGTCACCATATCAGTGTTACCGATGCCATGAATACCGCAGTCCGCGAAAAATTAGAAAAAATTGAGCGTCATTTCGATCAGATTCAGAGCATTCAGGTGATTTTGTCTTTAGACAATAGCGGCGCTAGCGATGGCGGCAGAAAGAGCCATAAAGCCGAAGCTATCATGCGAGTCTCAGGTCAAGAGATGTTCGTACAGGCGCAAGATGACGACATGTATAAAGCCATCAATGAGATGTCAGATAAGCTTGAGCGGCAAGTACGTAAATATAAGACCCGCCAACAAGACAAAAAGACTCGCGCGACTGGACGTGACAACAGCTATAACAATAGCGAAGCTGCTGATGCTGCCTCAGCGATGTAGCCATGAGCTTACCTATTGAGATAGGTTTATAGTACAAGCATAAACGCTTTGACTGGTTTGGTGGTACGCATAGCTGATAATAAACATAATACCAAAACTTAGCTATGCCTATACCGAGCCAGTCAATCAGCTGTATTTAGCGTGACAACATTCACAATGTTAACAATATTGACAATAAGGAAAGCCAATAAGAAGAATAGAGAGAAGATGATAATTCACTAAATTTCACTAAATTTGTAGCGCAAAATCAGTAGCGCTAATCAACGTAAAATCCAAAAAAGACCTCAACCGATGAAACGATTGAGGTCTTTTAGGTTTAAAAATTACCAGTTTGATTTATAGGCGTTTA
>CEQO01142506.1_pt1 | contig 9642 bp, 7 predicted proteins | sample 531101 | NCBI WGS metagenome assembly CEQO01 (sample SAMEA2621272, study PRJEB7988) | marine metagenome | isolation source: saline water (ENVO:00002010), including
GATTTCTATAATCTTAGAATATGAAATGTAGAAGTACTTTGATTTAAAAAAAGATAGTGTCAATATTTTTATTTGTAGTTGCAGAAATTTCTTCTATACTTACATTTTTAACTTCACTAAGTTTTTCAGCCACTAAGGGCAAGAATTTAGGCTCATTTCTTTTTCCTCTCATTGGGTGAGGCGCTAAATATGGCGAATCTGTTTCAAGGACTAAATGCTTTAAGTCTATTTTTTTTATTACATCTCTAATCGTTGAGTTTTTAAATGTTAATACTCCTCCAATGCCGAGATAGAAACCCATATCAATAATCTTCATAGCTTGCTCATAATTTCCTGAAAAACAATGGAAAATACCTGTAATATTACCAATATCTTCTTGCTTCATAATTGTATAAATTTCATCAAAAGAATTTCGCGAATGAATAATTAGCGGTAGTTTATGAATTTTAGCCCAATTAATCTGTGTTTGAAATGCTATTTTTTGTTCATTCAACATGTTTGTTTCCCAATAGAGGTCTATACCAACCTCTCCAATAGCAATAAATGGAAATTTCTCAATATAGTTATGGAGCTTTTCTAAATCTTTTAAATATGTTTTTGATACACTACAGGGATGTAGTCCAATCATCGGGAAAACAAAATCTTTATATTTTTTATGAACAGATATCAGTTCAGGTAATGTGTGGAGGTCGATATTTGGAAGTAAAAAACGATTAACCTTCTTTTTCAATGCATCGTTAATAACAATTTCTAAATCATTGTCAAATTCTTTAAGGTATAAGTGTGTGTGTGAATCTGTGAACATTAATTATGTAAAATTATAATTTTATTTACATCAATACTATCCTTTTTATGTTTTATTTTTAACTATGACAAAAATCTTAATCATCCGTTTTAGTTCAATAGGCGATATTGTTTTAACATCGCCAATCATGCGGTGTGTTAAAATGCAGAAGAACTTTGAGATTCATTATTTAACTAAATCCGAGTATTCTATATTATTATCTGCTAATCCATATGTTGACAAGGTGTTTGTTGTTAAACATAATTTAAACTATGTGATATCAGATTTAAAGTTAGAAAATTATGATTTTATAATTGATCTGCACAATAACCTCAGATCCTGGTGGGTTAAATTTAATTTACTAGTGTCTAGTCGACATCTTCAAAAGTATAATTGGAAAAAGTATTTACTAATTTATTTTAATTGTAATTATAACATTGATCATGTGGTAGATAGATATTTCGAGGTTGTAAAAAAGCTTAATGTGGTGAATGATAATAATGGATTAGATTATTTTTTCAATGAAAATACAAGTCTTGATTTCAATATCAATCAAACTTTTATTGCATGGTCTATTGGGGGAAGTTCTATTTACAAAAAACTTTCTAAACAACAAATTTTAGAAGTGGTTAATCAAGTTTCTTATCCCATTGTATTGCTTGGTGGAGTGGATGAAATATCTATAGGGGATATTCTTGTTCAAGAGTGTTCTCATAAAAAAATTTATAATTTTTGCGGTAAAATTTCTTTAGATCAGTCAGCGTATTTGATAAAAAACAGTGCATTAGTTTTGACTAATGATACAGGATTGATGCATATTGCAGCATCCTTTCAAAAACCTATTATATCATTTTGGGGGTGCACAAAGCCTAGTTTAGGATTTTCCCCGTATATGACTAGTGATAAATCGATTCAAATTATAGCGAGGTCCTCATCACGACCTTGCTCTAAGCATGGTAGTCATTGTCGGTTTAAAGGGAATGAATGTATAAAAGAAATTGACAGTATGATGATCTTAGAAGCAATTGAAAATTTTTTTAATTTATCTTAGGGCAGCTAGTTAACAGGGTTTAAAATCCATGCACTAGATATCTTTAATTTCACATCTACAAGTGCTTTTTTCGCTTCTTCTTCGGTGTAGAAGCTAGCCACGGCGACTCTAATTAATCCATTGTTATTTGTGCCAATTATTCTTGCAGTTTCAAAACCTCTATTTTTCATTTGTTTTGATAGTGCCCTTGCATTTTTTTCGTCAGAGAAACTGCCAACTATGATATGTGTGTTCTTTGTGTTTTTTTTCTCTAATTGTAAGGGAGACTCATCAAGTGCAACTATTTTAATAGGTTTATTTTCTTTTTTCTCTGGAGACCCTATACTTTGAAGAGCATCGACGAATCTATTAGGAATATCTTTTATTTCAAGAGTATCTTTGTCATAGTTGTCAACATATTCTTCTGGGATAGTGTTCGCAATCACATATGGATCAATATATGTTTCTTCTAGAACTAATAATGCTTCTTTCATCTTTCCATTTTTCATTAAGACCATAATTTTATTAGAATTAGAAGACATCTGATTATAAACATTCACAATTTTAAAACAATCATTATATTCTGTTTCTGCAGCATTTAAAAAACAAACTTGTCGTTTAGTTTTTCCTCGTTCATCTATCCATATTTTAATTTGCACATCTCTTCCGAACCCTTCCTTAAAGCATCTTTTTGTGGTTATATGGTAGTTAGTGCCATTGATTTTATATAAATCAGGATCAATTTTAGATACTTGAACATTATATATTCCTGGGGTTTCTTGACCTAAACTATCATTCGCAAAAGATGCGACTCGTGGCGTATAATGATTAGTTTTTAATGGGTTTAAATTAAAAACAACCATGTTTTTCAAGTTATTTGTTGTTAATGAGATCAGCGAAATACAAAGCAACAATAATATCGCGGCAGCAACGGAGACATTTCCTTGATTAAAACTTTTTCTTTGAATTTGCACTTCATTAAGTTGAAACTCTTTCATGCCATATGATTGAGCATCAAAATTAAATAATCCCGCAGGTTTAAATCTAATTTTATTATTATCAGCATAATAAAGTTCACCAATATTATCAAAAATTACAGACTGACCTTTTTTTAATTTTTGTTTTGTTTTTCTACTAAATTTAAGAATTTCAAGACATGCTTGATCATAACTAATCTTCTCCACCTGCATGAGATAGTTGGCTAATAAATCATCATTTTCATATAGGTTTTGATTAAAACCAATTCTTTTTGAAGGCGGATAAATTTTTCGAGTTATTTTATTTAAATAAGCACTTCGAGGATTTAGCATAAATCCACCAAAACCTGTGATAATAACACAATTGTTGTACTTCAATAGTTCAAAAATGTGTTTTTCGATGGATGCTTTCATTTACTTTTAAATATAAATTACTCAATGATTAAATATAGAAAATAAAATTCCGATATCTGTATTTTTTATAAATTTTTTATATCATTTTTTGTATTAATCGATATTAAATTATCCTTGATAAATGCACAAGATATATTATAATCATTCTCAATCCACCGTAACTGTTCAAGCTGTTCATTAAGTTCTCTTGTTGTATTTTTTAATTGTGATATTTTTAACAGTGTTTTTTTTCTATATCCATATATCCCTATATGTTTATATAATTTTCTTGTATTATCTAGCTGTATTTTATTTCTGCTAAAATCAATAGCGATATTATTATTATGCTTGATTACTTTCACAATTGATTCATTATCGATTTCATCTTTTGTAATTGAAGAGATTAGTGTTGCAATTTGTATGTTTTTCCTAAATAAATTTATAATATTTTTTAGATGGATTCCTTGAATAAAGGGTTCGTCACATTGGATATTAATAATAATATCTTCATCATTAATATTCAATTGTTTCACTAATGCTGCACATCTTTCTGTACCATTTTGACAGTTTTTGGTAGTTAATATGGCTTCTCCTGAAAAATTTGCAACTACTTTTTGGATTTTTTCAGAATCTGTAGCAACAAAAATTGAATCGAACAACATAGATCGTGATACAGCCTCATAAGTTACCTGCACTAATGGTTTATTATTAATTTGAATTAAAGGCTTCCCTTTTAATCGTGTAGAGTCATATCTAGCAGGAATAATAGCAATAATTTTCATATTATATTTTCGAACTTAACTTCAAAGTTAAGGTTCTTGGAGCACCCAAGTCAGCTGGTCGATTTTGATATTCTCTATTTAATAAATTATCAACAATAAATGATATAGTTACATTTTTATTAATGTGCGTACCAATTCGCCAATCAATAATCCAATCTCCATTTAACATTCTGTCTCGAGATTCTAATATGCCAAGTGGTATTACAGGTGTATCACCATTAAATAAATCAGAGCCAAATACCGCATCCATATTTCTCATTAATGAATTGTATCTAACACTTAATCCAGTCATTATATTTTTAAATTCAAGATTAATGTCAAATTTTAATAAATTCTCATGTCTATATTTTAGCACGTGTCCAGTGGTGTCATAACTAGCATTAATATAATTTATTTCAGTCGTGGTGCCACCAGAATTAATGTATTCATAATAAGTGCTATCAGGATGTATAATAACAGGATTAGCATAAGTATAGCTACTTAATAATGTAACATCCAATTCGCCAATTTTGCCTTCACCCATTAAAGATAATTCTGCACCAGTAATTCTGCTTTCTCCAATATTAACACATTTAAAACCTAGACCTAAAAAGTTATTGAGTGGATCTACTGGATCAGGGAGTGCCCATTGTCCAAATGTAAATTCAATCATATCATTATAATGCATAATAAATGCTGCGACATCAAATACTCCTTTCCATTCTCCTATTTTAAATAATTGTTTCAAACCTAATTCTGCACTCCAGCCATGTTCAGCTTTTAAGTCTGGGTTTGGATATACATATACGGGATGATAAGAAGTTTTTACAAATGACTCCATAATGGTAGGGTACCTATAACCTTGTCCAAACGAACTTCGCAAATATGTACCTTCTAATAATTGATAGTTTAAGCCACTTCTAAACACAGGAATCAATAATGATTCTTCTTGGAAAAGAAAATGCTCCAACCTTGCTCCGAATGAAAAATTAATTCGGTTATATTTTAAATCAAATTGAGAATAAGCACTGTAATTAAACATCTGTTTAACTTTAGAAATCCCACCATCACCATAGATTTCATCATAATCACCTTTTATATAGTTAGATGTTATTCCTGATGTTGATACTATATGTCCATAAACTTTATTAAATGTTTTTTGGAATTGATATTCTTGATAGAACACATTTGAGAATCCCCGATCTTCATCTAGTGGTTGATAGTCATCTCTAAAAAATCTGGATTTATATGAATGTTTAATATTATTATTAGGGTTTTTTCTTCCGGAGTACATATATCTCAGATAAGGATCTAGATTGAACATCATTTGTGTAAAGCGTGTAGGTATACTCCCTTGTGGAAGATCAATCGGTGTGTAGCCAATTGAATCATGTGCAAAAATCAAACTTTGATATTGATCTAGATACATAAAGTTACCATTAATACCATATGATAAGCCAGGAAAATTGACTGACTTATGTTCAGTGCTGAAATTAAATCTTCCCCACTTTTCACTGACAGGAATTAAGTCCCCAAAATTATTAGCACTACTATCAACTTCACTAACAACTCCTCCTTTATATCCCTCATTTGAATACACATTTCCTCCAACTACTAAACCTGTATTGTTTTCATGTTCGGCATAACTAAATGACATTCCCTGGAATCTTCTTGTGTTATCACCCCACCAATGTAATCCATCTCTTTCAGGTTTATCATAATATCCTGAGAAGATTGATATTTTTGCTTCTGGTTCTCCTTTTGGGTATGCAGTACGTACATTAATAACACCATTCATAGCAGAAGATCCAAATAGTACTGAGGAAGCTCCTTTTATCACTTCTATTTGTGAAATATTTTCCATTGGAATCATATTCCACTCAACAGTCCCTCTGTCTCCACTTAATAATGGCATATCATCAATCATGACTAAAACTCTACTGCCTGTATTGTAACTCCAACCACTACCTCCCCTAATGTTGGCTTGTCCGTCAATCACTTGAACACCTGGGCTTTGATTCATAAGCACTTCCAGGTCAGTACTATTTTTATTTTCTATTAAAGATGGCTTAATAACATCCATAGAGACTGTGACCTCTTCTAATTTTTGTTCAAATTTACCTGCAGAGATTACTATATTATCCATCGCGGTTGACTGGCTACGGAGATAAAAGTTTTCATTTAATTGACTATTTTTTTCGATTTTAAAATCTATTGTTTTCGACTCATATCCTATATATGAAATCGTTAATTTATATTGTCCAACTGCTAAATCAGAGAAAATAAATTCTCCATCTAAGTTAGTTGCAGTACCATTTGGGCTAGTTGTATTAATTTCTTCCAAGACAAGATTAACACCAATCAGACGAGATTTATCATTTGAATCAAATACAGTTCCGCTCAAAGAATTTATTTGTGCAAAACTGATAAAAGAAAGTAATAGACTTAGCAATAATAAATTTTTTCTCATATCTATATTCAAAATTTACTTTAGCAAATATAATCATATTTTAAACTTTGTAAATTTGAATAAATGGTTTAAAAAAATATAATTAGATTTGTTTTGAAATAATTAATTCAAACTGAAAAACTATCTTGTTATGTCATCTATATTAGATTCTTTGTTAAAAGAGATAAAAAATAAAAATATTCATGAACCGGAGTTTTTACAAGCCGTAGAAGAATTTATAGAATCCGTTATACCATTTATACAGAACAATCCGAAGTATCAAAATGGTAATTTATTAAATCGAATTTTAGAGCCTGAGCGTATTATTATATTTAGAGTTCCATGGCTAGATGATCAAGGTGAAGCTCAAGTTAATAGGGGGTTCCGGGTAGAGTATAATTCTGCTATTGGACCTTATAAAGGAGGGCTTAGATTTCATCCGTCAGTTAATCTATCAATTCTTAAATTTTTAGGGTTTGAACAAATTTTTAAAAATGCATTAACTGGTTTACCAATGGGCGGAGGTAAAGGGGGCTCAGATTTCGATCCTAAGGGAAAATCAGATAATGAGATAATGAAATTTTGTCAATCTTTTATGACAGAGTTATCTAGACATATTGGGCCGGACACTGATGTGCCAGCTGGTGATATAGGCGTAGGTGGTAGAGAAATAGGTTATTTGTTTGGTCAGTACAAGCGTATTAAAAATGAATTTACTGGAGTATTAACTGGAAAAGGTTGCAATTGGGGAGGCTCATTAATACGACCTGAAGCAACGGGATATGGTCTTGTATATTTTTTGCAAGAAATGCTGTCGCATAATGATATGTCTATTGAAAATCAAATTATTGCTATTTCAGGATCGGGTAATGTGGCCCAGTATGCGTGTGAAAAAGCAATTGAGCTAAAAGGAAAAGTAGTTACACTATCAGATTCATCTGGCTACATATATGATCCAAATGGAATTGATGAAGAAAAATTAAAATATGTTATTGAATTAAAGACAGTGAAAAGAGGAAGAATATCGGAATATGCAGAAAAGTTTCAATGTCAATTTTTTGAAGGTGAAAATCCATGGAATGTTCAATGTGATATTGCCCTACCATGTGCTACTCAAAATGAGTTGAGCGAACAAGATGCAAAACAATTAGTGAAAAATAAGTGTTTTGCTATTTGTGAAGGTGCTAATATGCCTTGCACTGCTGATGCTGTCAATTATTTTTTAAGCAATAAAATTTTATTTGCTCCTGGCAAAGCTTCAAATGCAGGCGGTGTTTCGGTTTCAGGATTAGAAATGTCTCAAAACTCTCTAAGAATGAGTTGGTCTAAATCAGAGGTTGATAGTAAATTAAAAATGATTATGAAAGAGATACATCAATCTTGTGTAATGTATGGTGTGGAGAATGATTATATTGATTATGTAAAGGGGGCAAATATTGGTGGATTTATAAAAATAGCAGATGCTATGTTAGATCAAGGTTTAGTATAGAAAGAAGTATTTTAGCTAAAATTTATGTCAAAAAAATTTCGAACACATTTACAAGAGGAGCTTTCAAAAATTCAAAAAGAAGGTTTATATAAAAAAGAAAGAATTATCCTGAATCCTCAGGGTGCTGCAATACGTGTAAATACAGGAAAAGAGGTGCTTAATTTTTGTGCTAATAATTATTTGGGATTATCATCTCATCCAGAAGTAATAGAGGCAGCAAAAAAGGCTTTAGATACACATGGTTACGGTATGTCATCAGTTCGTTTTATTTGTGGAACACAGGATATTCACAAACAATTAGAAGAAAAATTATCACGTTTTTTAGGAACAGAAGACACTATACTATATGCAGCGGCTTTTGATGCTAACGGAGGGTTATTTGAACCTCTTTTTTCAAAAGAAGATGCTATTATCTCAGACGAACTTAATCACGCATCTATTATTGATGGCGTCAGATTATGTAAAGCTAAAAGGTATCGTTACTTAAACAATAATATGGATAGCTTACGTGAACAATTAATATTAGCACAAGAACAAAGAAATAGAATAATTGTAACAGATGGTGTGTTTTCAATGGATGGGCATATCGCTCAATTAGATAAAATTTGTGATTTGGCTGATGAGTATAATGCTCTTGTTATGGTTGATGATTCACATGCTACTGGTTTTGTTGGTTCCACAGGTAGAGGATCACATGAATATTGTCAGGTTATGGGAAGAGTAGACATTATTACATCAACCTTAGGTAAGGCATTGGGAGGTGCGATGGGAGGATTTACTTCAGGAAGCAAAGAAGTTATTGATATGTTACGTCAACGATCTAGACCATATCTATTTTCTAATTCATTATCACCATCCATTGTAGGTGCTGCAAAAAAAGTTATTGATATATTATCTAGAAGTACTGAACTGAGAGATAATTTAGAGAAAAATACCAAGTATTTTAGAAAAAAAATGACCGGTTTAGGTTTTGATATTAAACAGGGACAGCATCCAATTGTACCAGTAATGTTATATGACGCAAAATTATCACAGGAAATGGCGAAAAGATTACTAGAAAAAGGTGTTTATGTAGTAGGTTTTTTCTATCCTGTTGTACCTAAAGGTTTGGCTCGAATTAGAGTCCAGCTATCGTCTTCTCACACTATGGATCAGTTAAATTTTGCAATAAACGCATTTTCAGAAGTAGGTAGGGATTTAAACATTATTTAATCTACCTCTTAAAAAAAAAGGATACTTTGTTGATTCTAAACTAAAAAATGTTACATTTGCAAACCATTTTAACTTATTAGCATGTTTAAATAGGTGTTATAATTGTATAATAAAATGTTATTAAATAGTCATGATAAACTATAAAAATAAATATATTACGAATTCGGTTAAATTGTCAGAAATCCAAAAAAAATGGTTTTTGGTTGATGCTGATGGTGCTGTATTAGGAAGGATGGCTTCCAAAATAGCTAAAATTATTAGAGGTAAACATAAAGCTCATTATACACCCCATATGGATTGCGGTGATAATGTGATTGTTATTAATGCTGAAAAAATAAAGTTAACAGGGGATAAGCTAAACAAGAAAGAATATGTTAGGCATACGGGTTATCCTGGTGGTAGAAAAATTACACTTGCTAAGGATTTATTAGAAAAACATCCTATTAGATTAATTGAAAAGGCAGTGAAGGGGATGCTTCCTAAGAATAAATTAGGTCGTTCAATTAATAAAAATTTATATGTGTATGCTGGTGAAAATCATAATCAA
>CEQO01043151.1_pt1 | contig 9543 bp, 17 predicted proteins | sample 531101 | NCBI WGS metagenome assembly CEQO01 (sample SAMEA2621272, study PRJEB7988) | marine metagenome | isolation source: saline water (ENVO:00002010), including
AAACCTAGAGTATTACTTAGTTTTGGTTATTTTATTCCTAAAGATATAGTAAATGAGTGGAAAGGGAAAGAATAATACATGTGGTTGGTGTAGTAGACCAACTACCTTACCAGCTGTATTTGCAGCTGAAACTCCATTAATAGAATGGGTAGAAGAAAAAATTAATATGTTTGCAGCCGCTAGAAAATTAGATAGAAATTTTATTTGGGGGGCTAATTCAGATTGGTCTAAATTAAAAATACCAGCTGCATTTGAAGTTGAGTTATTAGCTTATGATGAATTATTATCTACTGTAAGTAGAAAACATATTTGTAAATCATGTTTAGTTGAGGATCATAAATTGTGGACTAAATATTACCAAAATATAGTTGACGATCCAGGAGATATAGATGTTATAATTGATGATATTAAATGAGAAGTAAAAAAGTAAAACGAACTTGGTTAAGAAATCTTCTTAGAGCTATGGTTCGAGAAAGAAAATTAACACCGTTAGAAAGAATATCCTCTAGATTTGGATATATGGGAGCAGGATTATTAATGGCTGGTCAATGGACTTTAGAGCCAATGCTATTTATAATAGGTTTTATATGCGTTATATTTCAGGTATCAGTTAGAAAACAATGGAATCTAGTAGCGTTGCAATTAAATGGTTTAACAGCTTGGACTATACACTTTATAAATTCACTACAATGAAAAAATATACTATTGAAATAGAATACTTACAGGAAACAAAATATTGTTCTGCTAAGCCATATGAAATTGAGTTAGAGACAGATAGAATAGAATGGTCAATGGATCAATATCAAAGAAATAGACAACCCTTTAAATGGAAAATAATTAAAACAGATTAGTTATGAAAATAGATTTTATATATGTTATAAACCTGGCTACTGATTCAGGTAGAATAGTTGAAAATATTGATGGATTAAAATTTAAAAAACCAAAACCATTTTATGAGTTTCCTGCTGTTAATGGTTGGGAGTTAGTTCAAGGCAAAGTTGATTCACCTTATCAATTTAAACAAGCTGATTGGTGGAAACATGATTTTGGTCCTAATGAACCACAAAATAATTGGTGGAATAGAGATTTAACACCAGGTGAAATTGGATGTGCTTTATCCCATTATCAAGTAATTGAAGGTGCTTATAATTCAGGTTATGAAAATGTATTGATATTAGAAGAAGATTTTTATTTAAATGAAAATTTTGATAAATTTCCTGAATTTGAACTTAATCATTTAAATGATGATTGGAGTATTTGTTATCTAGGTAGAAGTGCATTAGAAAAAGATAAAGAGGAACGAGTAAATGATTATGTTATTAGATGTGGTTATACCTTTAATACTCATGCTTATATGATATCTAGAAAGGGTATGAAAGAAATATTAGACTCAGGTTATTTAAATAATTTAATTCCGTATGATGAATTTATGTCTGCTATTCATTGTACTCACCCTAGAGTAGATTGTAATGAAATATTAGGTAACACAGATTTTAGAGCATATGCTTTTGATGTTGATTATATTAATCAATCATCTAATTATAGTACAGATTCATTAACTGAATATACACCTGAATATGTTAAAAAGGTTAAATTAGAAAATGAAGTTAAAGATAAACCTAAACCATCATATGAATCACCTAGACAAGAATTTGAAATATTAGACGCTAATAATTGGGAAGAATGGAGTAATAAATACATTAATAAGCAATTAATTGATCAAAAATATGATCTAATTATAGATGAACCAGCAACTCATGTTTATTTATTTCCTTTATTTACTAGACGTTTTTGTAAGGAATTAATTAATTTAGCTGAACAACATAAGTGGACTACTGATAGACATGAATTTTATCCTACAACAGATAATTTGATGGAAACATTAGGCATGAAACACATTTATAATAAAGTAATAAATGAATATGTTAGACCTTTAGCTATAGATAGATTTGAATTAGAGGGTGCTAGTTGGGATCATTTAAGTGATGAATCATTTGTAATTAGATATAAAGCAGAAGAACAACCACATCTAGATATTCATCATGATCATAGTAATATAACAACATTAGTTAATTTAAATCCAGGTGAATTTAAAGGTGGGGGTACTTGGTTTCCTAAATACAAATATTTAGCTAACCCTCAAGAATTAGGTATGTGTACACTTCATCCAGGTAATATAACTCATAAACATGGAGCTAGACCTGTAACTGAAGGAACAAGATATGTAGTAGTAAGTTTCATTAAAAGTAAAGACCATAAATAATATGATAGTAATAGACAATTTTATAAAAGACAAACCGTTATTAGAAGCAATAGATAATGATAAATCATTCTTTGGACCAAATGGAAATTTCATGTGGTGGGATGGTTGGTGGAATAGCCATGCTAGTACACTTAAAAAACAATTAATTGAATATATTTGGAGACATAACTCTCAGTTAGCATTAAATAACTTAGTTGGATTTGAATATTGGACAGGTGTTTATGGTGATGGACATGAGCAAACAGGTTTAGGTAAACATTATGATAAAGATGAAACACATTGGGCTAGAACAGGTGGTCAAAATGGAGGTGAAGTATTAAAACCTGCTATTGGAACAGTATATTATCCTAAAGATGTAGAATTTGAAGGTGGTTATTTAGAAATATACTCTAAAGGTGAACATAACGAACCAGAACGTATTGAAGCTAAATATAATAGATTAGTAATATTTGATGCAGGTAGTCATTTACATAGAGTAACTCAAATAACTAAAGGAGTTAGATATGCTATAGCAATTAATTTATGGCAAACAGAATTATTAGCAGTACAAGAAGGAACAATAACAATCGAATAATGAAAATATTATTTTACATCGGTTATGCCAACCCAAAATGGAATAGCCAAACTTGGGTAGATAAAGGTATAGGTGGAAGTGAATATTGTGTTATAAAGTTAAGCGAAGAATTAGCTAAATTAGGACATGAGGTTTATGTAGTTGGAGATGTAGAAGGTTGTTATGTTAATAAAGTTACTTATATTCATCATGATGTGATATTAAATCAAGGCAATAATAGAGGTGTTCATGCACTTGCATTTACGGATATTGATTGGGTTATAGCTATTAATTACATCAATTATATGAAAGTCTTAGATGATTGTTGTATTAATTTTAAAAAGTCATTATTTTGGGTTCACAATGAGTATTGGCATGATTTTTATAAAGGCAATAAATTAAGTAATGACGAAATAGTTAGTACACTACAAGACGAACGATTAACAAAAATGGTATGTGTGAGTGAATGGCAAATACCATTAATAAAAAAAGAAGTGAACAAAGCTCTTGGCTACACACCCCAAAATGATCATACGTATATACAAGTAATAAATAATGCTATTGATCCAAATGATTGGGATGAAATAAATGTTAATAAGGTTAAGAATAGTTTCGTGTATTCAAGTGCAACAGATAGAGGGTTGACAACGTTACTTGAAATGTGGCCTCAAATTAAACAGGGATTACCAGATGCTACCTTGAATATTTGTACTCCGCCTTATAGTGAGAAATGGGGTTATGAGGTTAATATGCAGGATGGAGTGACTTGGTTAGGAGCATTGCCGCCTAAGAAATTATATGAGCAAATCAGTAAATCAGAATATTGGTTGTATCCATCTAAGTACCCAGAAACGTATTGTATATCTGCCTTGGAAATGATGTTAGGTGGAGTTAAAATATGTTCTACAAATACGGGTAATTTAGATTCATTGTTGAATGGCAGAGGCAAAATAGTGGATAATGGGAAGTTAGAGATTGATATGACGAGGGAGATGATTGATGTGATATTCAGGGATAATGGAACGTGTCATGATGATAAGAAATTTCACTATGAGTGGTATAAGCAAACGGTGGATAATAAGAAATGGGTTGTAGAACAGTCGTGGGAGAATAGAGTAAATGAATGGTTACATGTAATGAATACACTGTAGAAACCGTGCGTAGTAGCCTGGGTTTATTATTCAAATGAGTACGTGTATTGGGAAAGCTTCGTGATTAAATACGTTAATAGACATTTTAAATCGCTTAATATTAAACGCGTTTACAATTAATTCGTGAACGTATGGGAATTTAGATCTACGTATGTCCTTAGTTATTAATATTTTAATATTGTTATATAGAAACATAATGATGTATGGAAAGTTGGATATATTGTGTCTAGGATGATTTGAGGTGGGTGTTAACCCCTTTATTCCGCGCAGCCAACCCTCTCGAGTTAGACTAAAGTATATACGTGAACCGCGATTGTTCATAACATTTCCGCGGAGATATTTGGATACCGCAGGAATTCAGCGTATATTTACCATGTAAATAATTAAAACAATAAAGGTTATGTTAAACAGAACAGTAAAATTAAAAAAAGGTATTGGTGGTAATGTAGTAAAACGTTTTAAGCCAACTACAATGGTAATGGATGATTTTAAATTCAATCCAGAATTATTCGTACCAATGAAAACGAATAAAAAAATTGATAACCTATTATCAAGTGAAGGTGGATTAATGAAAGGTACTAACGTAGCATTCGTAGGTGATCCTGGAGTAGGTAAAACAACAGTATTATTAGATATATTATCAGACCTAAAGAACAACGGTAGCAAAACATTATTCATATCAGGTGAAATGAATCAGATTGATATGGTTGGAATGGTTAAGCGATTTCCTAAATTTGGTCAGTTGCCTATTTTATTTATGGGTGATTGGATTGAACATGATCCACTTGTTATATTAAAATCTATATTACATGAAGGTTGGGATGCTGTATTGGTAGATTCATTTGCCGAATTAGCAGTTGCCGTAGTAGATTTTCACGGTGGTACAATGAAAAATGCTGAAACAAAATTGTTAAACATATTTGAGCAACATAATAAAGGTGAAAACGGTTCTAAACGTAATACTTGTTTTATGATTATACAACAGGTTACTAAGGGAGGTGAGTTTGCCGGTTCAAATAGATTTAAACATATGATTACTGCAATGGCGCATATGAAATTTAATGCTGAGGGTGGTAGAGCGATATGGTTCAGTAAGAATAGACGTGGTGGTGAGATGAATAAGCAATTTTTCTCATTGGATGCCGCGAAACATGTCGGGTGGTTATTTACCGAGCCATTAAATATGGCAATATAACCTTTAATTATTTACGACGGTACTCACTTGGTACCGAATACATAGAGGGGCGCATTCGCGCCCCCTTGTTATCTATACTTATTATATACCCCTTTATAACCCCCGGTATAAATATTGTGGCGGTACACCTTTCGTACCCATATCTTATACTGTACTGGATACTATATTCTATATATATACCGCCGCATATATTATGCACATAATCCACGCGTACTGATGTCCATATATACGTGGCTATATTGTAAAAAGGTTGGGGGCCATTTATGACTCGAACACGATCTTACACATCGATTGGTATATACAAATATATACGTAAATAATAGTGAAGAAATAGTGAATAAATTGGTACTCTTCATCAAAAATGATATATGTATAGTAAATATATTTATATAATAATTAATGAGCACAGTTACAAACCAAGACAACGGAAATACTCAATTAAATGGTATTAGAAATGAGTTTAACTCCAGAGTCGAAAAAAAGAAATTTATGGGAGGAACTCCAAGAGTATATTGGAATAACTCCAGAAGATTTAGAACAATTTAATGCCAACGAAACTAAAACCAAGTACGAAAGAGTACATAAGAGATAGAAATAATCGTATGACTAATAAGTTTATGTGGAAACACTATACAGTTAGTAATACTAAAACAGAAGATCTATTAAAATATCATAAATCGTTACCTAGAAAAAGAAACGTTATCGAAAGAGAACTAACTAGACGAGGTATTGCTTTTAATTAAAATAATCTTAATTTTTGTCCTATTTTGGTTCGTTATGAACCGTTGGTTTAAGTGGCTTGACCGTTGATCTTTTCAATTGAACTTTAACCCATTCCCCATTTTTGTATAAAAAGTGATCGTTTCCCACTTTCTTTCGAAATTCGTCAATGAACACTTCGCGATTTTTAGAATTTTTCCACATCGATAAAGTATATACTAATATCTAGACAATAAATTCGGGTCGTTCCTTAAAGCATCCAACGTATCACTCGTTCGTTTAATCGAAGCTTCCACCGATTTAAAATGCGTATCGCACTTAACCTGCTCCATACTAAACACTTCTTGTAAACGCTTTAGCTCCTTATTCAATCTATCCAGCTTCTGATTCTGCTTCGATACTGAATTATACGAATCCTTCTTCATATCTGAATTAATATCACCAATATACGCCTCTATCCCCTCCAGCTTTTCTTTATAATCTGCTTCTCGTAAAGAGGAGATATTAAGATGATGTTGGAGCCGACTCAGCATGTGATCATTCTGTTTGTTTATACGATCGCCCTTATATAGCAAATACGCAATACTAACAGATATAACACCAAAACCATAAAAAATAATTAATTCCATATTACTTTTGTTTATCTAACCATTGATTAATTTCCCACATTGCCGAAGTAGTGATGGTATCAATGCATTTCCCATCTTTGAAGCAAGCCCACCAAGGCCATTGATCGGGTTCTTTGGGTAATAATCTCATGGACTTTGGATATATCCACCCTCCCATTTTATCTTCTGCTTCTATATACACCAATATACTATCCTTATTTTCAATAGCCAAATTATTTAGGTGTTTTTCTACAATTATTTTGCACCAACTACAATATTTGGAACCAAACATAGCTATTACCTTCTTTTCGTTCTCAACGATTGGTCTGAGTATATCTTGTTCTAAACGTATATAGTGATTCTGCATTACCCACAATATACGAAAGATCCCGTGCCAATCCAAATAATTTTGTGTATCTTATGGTTATATAGTATATATGTATAGCTGGATGATGTATTGTATAAGAGAGACAGAGTTTGGTCTTAGATAATATTTATGATAAATTATAGTTTATGAAAAGTACTCGTTTTAATCCTCCCATAGAATGGAATCCTACTATTATGGGTCATCAAAAAACTAGAATGAATCGTTACTTTTTTGGTTTAGTCCAACTAATTGAAGGTGTTGGTAATTTTTTATCTGTTCCTTATAGAGAAAATACTAAAATGATTGAAATCGGAAGTTATAGTGGTGAATCTACTTTGTTATTTGCCTCTTCTTTAGCTTTTGATCACATATATTGCATTGATCCTTTTGAAGGAGATGAAGAAATGAATTCAATTAGTGGTAAAGATTGGAACCAAGTTAAAAAAGATTTTGAATTTAATACTAGATATTATAAAGGTAATGGAAAAGAATTGGGAGAAACTAAAATATCATTAATCCAAGACTATAGTTATAATGTAGTTGACCAATTTGAAGATAAAAGTATTGATTTTATTTATATTGATGGTAGTCATAAAATAGAGGATATAAAGAGAGATATAGATTTGTATCTACCTAAATTAAAAAATAATTCTTTCATTGCAGGTCATGATTATAATTGGCCAGGTGTTAAAGATTTACTAGATTCATATAGTGATGATTATATACATTTTGGTGATGAAAGTTGGGCAATAAAAATATTATGAGTAGATTTAATAAATTAATAAACGCATTTGGTAATTTACCTGCAATAGCTGAAGGTATTAAAAATAGAGTCTTTACTAAAGATGATGTTGAGGAAATAGCTGATGTAAGATGGTCAATTTGTGACTCATGTGAATTTATAGATAGAAGAGGAGACCATTGTGCTATGCCCGGTACAGCTCCTTGTTGTGCTGATTGTGGTTGTATTTTAGCTTTAAAAATTAGATCTATGTCTTCATCATGCCCCAAAGGAAAATGGGCTGCTTTTATGGATGATGAAATGGAAGAAGAATTAAGTAAATCAATATGAATTTAGGATTTGGAAAAAACTATGTCATTAATCTAAAAAGACATGAACATAGGAGAAATAGAACTTTAGAATTATTGGGGCATGATAATACTATTATTATAGATGCAATTGATGGTAAAGATTATGTTAATGATGAAGCATTTATTAAAGAACATTTAGCACCCGTAGTTATTGATCCTAATGGTTGGTGGACAATTGGAATTATATGTTGTGCTTTATCCCATAGAAAAGCTTGGAAAGCATTTTTGGATAGTGGGGAAGAAACAGCTTGTTTTTTTGAAGATGATATAGTACAATCTGAGAGTTTTAGTTATGAAACTATTGAAGAAATTAGAGATGGTGTTGAAGATAAAGATTGGGGATGTATTTTTTTAGGAAAATATGGAAAAATAATTGCATTAGTTGATGATAGAGAATATAAACCTTTACATGGTAATTCTAAGTGGGGTGCTTATAAAAGATTTAAACCTGATCAATGGGCAGCTCATGCCTATATTTTAAATAGAAAAGGGGCTCAATGGTTATATGATCACCAATTACCAGTAAGTAAAGCTACTGATGTTTATATTGAACATTTACCATTTAATATCTATGCTCCTAGAGCAAATCAATTTGAACAAGTAAGATGGGTTAAAAAATTAAAACCTGATTTTATTCCTTTTATTGATATAGTAGAAGAAGATGTAGAAGATTTAACTTCACATACTGCTGGAGATGGAGTATGGAGTCAAAGATCTTATTTACTTGGTCATACTCTACCTAAACCTGAAATTGAATTAAAACATTTTAAATTACCTAAATTTAATGCTTCTTTTACTGGTTATAAATTTACTTATAATACTTAATATTTATAATAAAATAACTAATGGCATCTTATACTTTCGTACAATTAAATGGAGCAGGAACACCTACAGAAGCCTTATCTGGGGCTAAAACATTTACTTTAAGTAACCCATTATCTAGTTCAGCTTATTTTACAGTAGAAACAGTAAGAAATGCTACTAGTTCTTATGCTGGGCAACCAACAAATGCCCTAGGTACTTATGCATCATTTACAGGTATTGACGCAACTACATTAGTAACATCATCATATATATCATCAGTTGTTGTACCTTCGGGTGCTAGCTCATACCAATTTACCCCTACATCTAATGTCGCAGTTAGTTCTTCAATGTTAAGAGCTACCGGTGGAGTTACTTTAACAATTTCTTAAAAGTAATGCGCAGGAGGCTTGGCTCCCCAGGATACCTTTCGTATATTTATGGCATAAATAATTAAAAATAATAAAGGTTATGTCAAATTTAAACGAAGTGTTAGAATTCATTAAAAATTCAGATCAATCAGAAATTAATAAAATTAGAGATGCTGTTTCTATTCGTAGATCAGAATTACAATATTCAGCTAAAATGTCATTTAGTGTTGGAGATATTGTTGGTATAGATCATAAAAAAATGGATCCTAAACAAAATTTCAGAATTACTAAAATTAATAATAAAAATATTAAAGTAGTTTCATCTGATGATATGTTTAAACAATACACAGTTTCACCAAGTTTATTGGTAAAAAAATAAAAAGTAATGCGCAGGGAGCTTGGCTGCCCAGGCTCCCTTTCGT